>Ga0325400_1000950_pt1 | contig 22947 bp, 16 predicted proteins | sample PopdelMetagenome_2_FD_205662 | JGI IMG/M metagenome (GOLD analysis project Ga0325400, IMG submission 205662) | Populus deltoides microbial communities from Bellville, Georgia, United States - Xylem-PdKOR-R1 | ecosystem: Host-associated > Plants > Phyllosphere > Stem > Wood/Secondary xylem...
CGACGCGAACGCGGGCAGCGAGCGCGAGATCGTGGTGACCGCGACCAAGCGCGACGAGGCCGCGAGCGACGTCGCCGGCTCGGTGTCGGCGGTGACCCAGGAGAACCTGCAGCGGCTCAACGCGCAGAGCCTATCGGACTATATCACGCGCGTGCCGGGCGTGGTCTTCAACGACTATCAGCCGGGCGTCTCCGAGGTGGTGATCCGCGGTGTCGCCTCGACCACCTATCACGAGGCCAATCAGGCGACCACGGGCTATTACATCAACCAGATCCCGCTGGTGGAGCCGGGCTTCCCGCTCGTCATCCCCGACATCGACGCGTTCGACGTCAAGCAGGTGGAGGTGTTGCGCGGGCCGCAGGGCACGCTGTTCGGCTCCTCCTCGCTGGGCGGGGCGGTCAACTATGTCGTCAACGAGGCCGATCCCACGAAGCTCGACGCCGGTGCCGAGGGCATCGTCTCCAGCACGCGGCGAGCGGGCGAGGCGAGCTACGCCGCGAAGGCGATGGTCAACGTGCCGTTGGTCGACGACAAGCTGGCGGTGCGGCTGGTGGCGTTGCAGCGCTACGACGCGGGCTATCTCGACAATGTCGGCACCGGTGAGAAGGGCAGCAACGACCTGCGCGTGCGCGGGCTGCGCGGCTCGGTGGTATGGCAGCCGGGCGCGACGACCAAGCTCGCCGCGCTCGCGATGTACCAGGAATATGACCTCGACGACCAGACCTACGTGCTGTTCGGCGACAATCCCAAGACGTTCGAGCGGAACACCAACGTCGACGAATATCAGGACACCGAGATCCAGCTGTACAGCCTGCGGCTCGACCAGGAGCTCGGCTTCGCCAACTTCACCGCGATCGGCAGCTACACGCAGAAGAAGGCCGATCTGGCGTTCGACGACTCGATCTTCCTGGGCATCGACGCGCGCACCGGCACGCCGCAGCTCTCCAGCTCAACCGGCAAGTCCACCACCTATTACGGCGAGATGCGGTTGGCCTCGAGCGGCACCGGGCCCTTCACCTGGCTGATCGGCGCCAATTACACCAAGCTGCGGTCCGACTCGACCGACGGCGCGCGGCTCGACGGCATCGCCGAGTATATCGACGCCAACCCCGCCGACTTCGACGGCCAGCCCAGCAGCGTGATCGCGCCGGGGGACCTGCTGCGCCGCACCGTCAGCACCAACCGCGTGCGCGAGATCGCCGCCTTCGGCGAGCTGGCCTACACCTTCCTCGACCAGGTGACGCTGACGCTCGGCGGTCGCGTCTTCCAATATGAATCGCGCCCGCGGTTGCAGTTCCTGCCCAACGCCGCGCTGATCGCGCCGTTCGACTATCAGCCCGGCTCGCAGAAACAGTCGGGCTTCGTCCCCAAGGTGTCGCTCGCCTACAAGCCGAGCGACCGCTTCACGCTCTACGGCCTCTATTCCGAGGGTTTCCGCATCGGCGGCGTCAACGTCTACAGCGCCGCCTCGGGCACGCCGCTGACGTTCGGCAGCGACAGCACGCAAAACTACGAGGTCGGCGCGAAGTTCGAGTTGGTGCCGGGCGCAATGTCGTTCGACATCGCCGCCTTCCACATCAAGTGGAACGACATCCAGTCGCGGCTGTTCACGCCCGTCACCTTCGATGCCTATACCGTCAACGGCGGCGGGGCGAAGATCGACGGCGTCGAGCTGTCGCTGGTCTTCCGCCCGACCGCCAACCTGACCTACAGCGCCAACGTCACCTACAATGACGCGCGGCTCTCCGGGCTACTGCCCGACAGCAGCGCGCCGGGCGGCGGCTATGCCGCGGGCACGCAGCTGCCCGGCGCGTCGGACTGGATCATCGCCAACCAGCTCGACTGGGAGCTGAGGAGCTCGCCGCTGCGGCCGCGCATCGGCATCGCGCACCGCTATCTGTCGGCGGCGCCGGTCGCCTTCGGCGCGACGCTGCAGAAGGGCGACTACAGCCTGGTCGACCTCAACGCCGCGGTCCGGCTCGGCGACGGCATCGAGGCCGGCGTGTTCGCCAAGAACCTGTTCGACACCTACGGCATCCTCAACGCCCCCTTCTCCTTCGCCGGCAGCGTGACCCGGCCGCGCACGGTGGGCGCCAACCTGCGCCTTGCGCTGCGTTGAGGGGCACCGCGGCCGCCATCGTATCGGGCCCACGCCACGGGCTTGTCCCGCCGCGGCGCGCGTGGCAGCTTCGCGACGATGGACCAGCCAGCATCGTGACCGGGCCGGACGGCCGCGCGGCACCGCCGGTACGCGGGCTCACCGACGAATATGGCGCGGGCTTCGTGGACCCGATGCACGCGCACGACTGGATCCAGGTGCTGTACGCCTGCTCGGGCGTGATGTCGGTGGAGACGCCGTCGACCAGCTTCGTCGTGCCGCCGCAGCGCGCTTTGTGGCTGCCGGCGGGGCAGCGCCACCAGGTGTCGTGCCGCGGCCCGGTGTCGCTACGCACGCTCTACGTCGACCCGGCGCTCTACCCCGATCCGCCGCCGTGCCGCGTGATCGAGGTGAGCGACTTCCTTAAGGCGCTGATCCTCAAGGTCGTGTCCTTCGGTGCCGACTATGGCGCGGACGGCCATGCCGGGCGCATCGTCGCGGTGCTGCTCGACGAGATCGCCGCCATGCCGCTGGCGCCTTATGGCGCGGTGATGCCCGCCGACGCGCGCCTGCTGCGCGTCTGCCGCGCCATCCTGGCGCAGCCGGCGGACGACCGCGACGTCGACGACTGGGCGCGCGTCGCGGGGATGGGGCGGCGCACCTTCACGCGCGCGTTCAAGCGCGAGACCGGCATGGGCCTCGCGGTGTGGCGGCAGCAGGTGCGGCTGATGGAGGCGCTGTCACTGATGGCGGCGGGGCGCTCCGTCACGACGATCGCGTTCGATGTCGGCTATGACAGCCCCAGCGCCTTCACCGCGATGTTCCGCCGCGCCTATGGCGTACCGCCCAGCCTCTACGCGCTGCCGTGACTCGGCCCGCGCGCGCGCATGATCGGCCCGCGCGGATAGGGGCGGGAGGCACGACGGTGTGCGAGAGCGGCGGGCGAGAACGGGACAGCGCGACGGGCCGCCAGCGCCCGCGCGAGGAGCAGGACGCATGACTCTCACCTCCGAGGCGCTCGCCGCGCACGACGACGTCGACCCCGATATCCGCCGCTTCGTCGTCGCGCTCAACCACGGCTACGGCCAGTTCTCCGACTTCGCCGCGCTCCCGCTGCCCGAGCGCCGCGCCGCCGCGGAGGTGGTGCGCGCGCCATGGCGCGACGGCGGGCCGGTTATGGCCAAGACGCGCGACGGCACGCTCGCCGGCTGTCGCGCCCGCTTCCATTATCCCGGCACGAGTGCGACGCCGCGGCCGGCGCTGCTGTACGTGCATGGCGGCGGCTGGACGATGTTCAGCATCGACACGCACGACCGGTTGATGCGTGAATATGCCGCGCGCGCCGACGTGGTGGTGGTCGGGATCGACTATAGCCTCTCGCCCGAGGCGCGCTTCCCGGTCGCGCTCGACGAGGTGGTCGCGGCCTATCGTGAGCTGCGCGGCGAGGCGGCCGCATACGGCATCGCCGCGGAGCGGATCGCGGTGGGCGGCGACTCCGCCGGCGGCAACCTCGCGGTGGCGATGAGCCTGCGGTTGCGCGCATTGGGCGAGCCGCTGCCCGCCGCGCTGCTGCTCAATTATGGCGCCTTCGATCCGGCACCGACGCCGAGCTACGCGCGCTACGACGGCCCCGCCTATATGCTGACGATCGCGGAGATGGACCAGTTCTGGCGCGACTATGCCGGCGAGCCCGCGACGCTCGACGACCCTCTGGTTGTCCCCGCGCGCGCCGACCTGACCGGCCTGCCGCCCGCCTTCGTGACGATCCCCGAGTGCGACATTCTCGCCGACGCCAACCGCGCCATGGCGGAGCGGCTCCATGCCGCCGGGGTCGCGGTCGAGGCCTGCGTCTACCCCGGCGCGACGCACAGCTTCCTCGAGGCGGTGTCGGTCGCGCCGCTGGCCGACGCCGCGTTCGAGGACGCCGCGCGCTGGCTCGCGGCGGTGCTGGGGCACGCGCCGGCGTGAGCTTCGTCCCGCTCTCGCCGGTCGAGATCGGCGCGCTGATCCGCGATCACCCGCTCGCCTGGGTGGTGTCGGACGACCGCGACGCCACGCTGCTCCCGCTCATCGCCGAGTGCGACGCGAACGGCATGCCGGTGGCGCTGGTCGGCCATTATCCCCGTCGCAACCCGCAGGTCGCCGCGTTCGAGCGCGACCCGCAGGCGCTGATCCTGTTCCGCGGGCCCGAGGGCTATGTCTCGCCGCGGCTGGTGTCGAACCCGACCTGGGGCGCGACCTGGAACTATGCCGCGCTGCGGATCGTCGCCACGCTCGCCTTCGTGCCGGAGGAGACGGAGAACGCGCTGCGCCGCCTCGCCGCGCAGCTCGAACCCGCCGGCGGGTGGCGCCCCGAGCAGATGGGGGCGCGCTTCGACGAGCTCGCGCACCACGTCGTCGCCTTCCGCGCGCGGATCGTCTCGTGCGAGCCGCAGTTCAAGCTGGGCCAGGACGAGCGCGCCGCGACCTTCGCCGAGATCGTCGCCGGGCACACCGACGCGGCGCTGGTCGCGGCCATGCGGAGGAACCGTCCCGACGATGCGAGCTGAGCGCGCCCCTGCCTCATCGAACGCGATCACGCCCGCGTGCTGAGCGGCCCCTCGGCGCGGATCCTCGCCGGGCTGGTGCTGGGGCTGGTCGCGGGCGCGCTGCTCGCGGGCAGCGCGGTGGCGCCCGCGGTCGCCGGTGTGGCCAAGCCGGTCGGCCGCTTGTGGCTCGACTCGCTGACCATGACGGTGGTGCCGCTGGTCTTCTCGCTGCTCGTCACCGGGGTGATGCGCGCCGCCGAGCAGGCCGCCGGCGGGCGGCTCGCGGCGCGCGCGCTGGGCTGGTTCGCGGTGCTGCTGCTCGCGGCGGCGCTGGTCGGCGCCGCGGCCACTGCGCTGCTGCTCCAGCTCGCGCCGCTGCCTGCGGCCGCGACGGCGCTGCCCGCGGCGGTGAGCGGCCCCGGCCCGGCGGTGCCCGCCGCGTCCGACTGGATCGGCAGCATCGTGCCGACCAACCCGGTGCGTGCCGCGGCCGAGAGCGCGATGGTGCCGCTGGTCGTCTTCGCGCTGCTGTTCGGCCTCGCCGCCAACGGGATCGAACCGGGGCCGCGCGCCGCGCTCGCGCAGGTGTTCACCGGCGTGGCGCAGACGATGCTGCGGATCGTCGGCTGGGTGCTGTGGGTGGCGCCGCTCGGAGTCTTCGCGCTCGCGATCGGCGTCGGACTGATGCTCGGCGGGGGCGCGGCGGGCGTGCTGGCGCATTATGTCGCGGTGATCGTCGGTGCCGCGCTCGCCTCGATCGTGCTCGCTTATGCCGCGGCGGCGCTGTTCGGCCGGATCAGCCCGCTCGCCTTCGCGCGCGCCGCGCTGCCGGCACAGGTGATCGCGGTGAGCACGCAATCCTCGCTCGCCTCCCTGCCCGCGATGGTGGCGGCGGCGCCGGCGCTGGGGGTGCGCGACGAGGCCGCGGGCGTGGTGCTGCCGCTCGCGGTGTCGCTGTTCCGCGCCACCACTGCGGCCGCCAATGTCGCGGTGGCGACGTATCTCGCCGCGGTGCACGGCGTCGCGCTTGCTCCGGCGACGCTGGGGCTGGGCGCGGTGGTCGCCGCGACGGTGAGCGTGGCCGCGGTCGGGCTGCCGGCGCAGGTATCGTTCTTCGCGGTGATCGCGCCGGTCTGCCTCGCCATGGGGGTGCCCGTGACTCTACTGCCGCTGCTGCTGGCGATCGAGACGGTGCCCGACATCTTCCGCACGCTCGGCAACGTCACCGCGGATCTGATGGTGCTGCGCATCGCCGGCGCGCGCGGCTTCGGCACGGGATCGTCACTGTGAGACATATGGCGCAGCTCGGGAAGTCCATAGCATCACCGGCGGTGAAGCCATTAACGAGCGGAGCGCCGCAGCGGCGCCGATGAGGCACAAACACCAGATCGACCAAAGGCCGGAGATGGGAGCATTCCAGATGCTACGAATGATCGCCTCTGGGTTAGGTCAATGGAAGCGCTCACCGCGCGCGAGCCGCTCGAGGATCCGCTGCATCGTGCGAGCCCGGGACTCCGGCCGCTTGGCCGTCTGAAGGCGATAGTAGATCGCGTAGAGGTTCTTGCGATCGAGGGTTCGGAAAAACGCGTCCGCCTCTGGCAGGGCCGCTAGCGCGTCCAGAAAATCCTGCGGGATGACCATCGCGGCCGACCCCTCATAGGCAGTGTCCCAACGTCCCTCGGCACGCGCGGCCTCGACATGGGCGAGGCCGGCCGGTGTGATGCGACCTTCAGCTATCAGCCGCTCGGCATGATCACGGTTCCTGGCGGACCAATTGGATCCCGGCCGACGTGGCGTGAGGCGCTGGAGGTACGAGCGCTCGTCCGCCGATCTCTTTAGGCCGTCGATCCAGCCGAAGCGGATCGCCTCCACGACGCAGTCGGTCCACGTAACGGACCGCTGTCCAGAGCCCTCCTTGTAGATGCGCACCCATAGCTCGCCGCTGGTGGCGTGGTGCTCGGCAAGCCAGATGGCAAGTTCCTCGGGGATCTCGAAGGCGAGCGCTTCTGCTTGAGGGAGCGACATCAGCCGAGGCTAACCAGGGACGATCCCGCTGAGAAGCGGCGTGTCGCCGCCTTTCGTAGATGCGCCTCTGCCGCGGGGGGGGAGGGGTCGCATGAACCCAAGACTGATCTATCCGGATGACTCACCTGAACTGAGGTTGATACTTGACTATGATGGGCGCCTCATATAGTGAAGTCGTTACCGCAGTGAGGAGCTGGTCATGACAAACCCTGCCGCCGTCCATGGCAACTTCACCATCGAGCGGCGCTACCCGGTGGCGCCCGCCAAGGTGTTCGCCGCATGCGCCGATCCCGCGATCAAGAAGAGCTGGTATGCGGAGAGTGAGACGCACGAGATCAAGGCTTTCGAGAGTGATTTCAAAGTCGGTGGTGCCGAGCGGCTTACCTATCAGTTCGGACCGAACACGCCCTTTCCGGGTGTCGAGCTGACGAACGACGGCGTCTTCCATGACATCGTGGAGGGACAGCGCATCATCATATCGTCTCGTATGGCGATCGCGGGCAGGCCGATTTCGGTCGCTCTGGAGACAATCGAGATCGCGGAGGCGGACGGTGGCACAGCCCTCACGTGTACCTTCCAAGGTGTGTTCTTCGAGGGCTCCGACGGTCCCGTTATGCGCGAGCAGGGCTGGAGCGACCTGCTGGATCGGCTCGGCCGCTCACTGGCAGACTGACGTGGCGCGACCACGCCGTGAGGCCGACGCCGAGCCGATTGATCTGCTGCTCCATGCGCTGGGTGATCCGACGCGGCGGCGCATGATCGAACGGCTGGGCCAGCGCCCCCACGCCGTCTCGGCGTTGGCCGACCTGGCCGGGATCACGCTCACGGCTGTCGGTCAGCACATCCGGGTTCTCGAGGAGGCAGGGCTTGTCACCAGTAGCAAGTTAGGTCGTGTCCGGTCATGCCAGCTCGATCACGGTGGTTTGAAGATCGTGGAGCAGTGGTTGAGCGCGCGGCGATCAGCCTGGGACAGGCGGCTCGATGCGCTAGGCTCGGTCCTGTCTGGTCAGTAGGAAGGCGAGCTGTAAGCCCGCGAGCCGCCCTCGTCGGCTTGGCACATCGGCTTCAGGACTCTTGCGCATCGGAAACATTATGGCTGCCCGCAGGGACGAGCTCGCTCGCGCCTTGCCATCAGCGTCCCTTAGGGTGTCGCTACGCTGTGTCCGCCAACATAAGCCTCGAACTCCGATATGATCGAGCGACCAAAGTCGGGAAGCGGGACGTTCGAAACGACCTCCTCGTTGTCGCCGCCGAACAGCAACGCGACGTGGAGTTAGCCGCAATCCCTTACACGCGCGCCAGCGCGCATGACTCGGGCTGACAGTGGCGTATCCTACTGCGGGATCGCACCAGCAACGGCATCGCGACCAGCCTCCACCACGTGACGGGAACGTAGAATAATCTGACAATTCTCTTTCCTTTATCGGACTGCCTGTGCCATCCCGCTGACAAGACGGGCGGAACGCCTCGCAGGGAGAGAGACATGAGCAAGCTGGCCATCATCGTCGCGGCGCTCGCTGGCGCGGCGGCCTGCCCAGTCGCGACGGCGCAGACCGCCCCCGCCACGCCGACCGGCAAGATCTATACCAGCGATCTCGTCACGCGCTGGGGCCGCGCCGTCACCCCGGACAACGCCTGGCGCAGCTATCCCCGCCCGCAGATGAAGCGGGCCAGGTGGCTGAATCTCAACGGCCAGTGGGACTATGCCGTGCGCCCCAAGGCGGCGCCGCAGCCCGCGGCGATGGACGGCAAGATCCTCGTCCCCTTCGCGGTGGAGTCGCGCCTCTCGGGCGTGGCGCGTCCCGTCACGCCCGACGATCGGCTGTGGTACAAGCGCAGCTTCGCGGTGCCCGCCGACTGGCAGGGGCAGCGCGTGCTGCTCCACTTCGGCGCGGTCGACTATGAGGCGAGCATCATGGTCAACGGCAGCCTGGTCGGGACGCACCGCGGCGGGTCGGACGCGTTCAGCCTCGACGTCACCGATTATCTGAAGTCGGGCGACAACGAGCTGGTGGTGCAGGTCACCGACCCGACCTCGACCGGCGCGCAGCCGCGCGGCAAGCAGGTGCTCAAGCCCAACAGCATCTGGTACACACCGGTCACCGGCATCTGGCAGACGGTGTGGCTCGAGCCCGTCCCCGCGCTCCACGTCGAGGACATGAAGATCACGCCGGACATCGACCGCGGCACGCTCGCGGTCGACGTCGCGCTCAATCGCAGCGCCGCCGACGATGACGCGGTGCGGATCACCGCCTCGCAGAAGGGCCGCACCGTCGCGACCACGCTGGTGCGTGGCAACCGCCCCGCGACGCTGGCGATCCCCGACGCGCACCTGTGGTCACCCGACGATCCCTTCCTCTACGACCTCAAGGTCGAGCTGGTGAAGGTGCGCAGCCCCTACACGGGGCCGGACAACAGCCCGCATCGCCAGCGCGGTGACTCGATCCTCACCGCGCAGGAGGCGGCGCTGTATCGCACCGCCGCGGTGCAGGGCGGCGCGCGCGACACGGTCGACGGTTATTTCGCAATGCGCAAGAGCTCCATCGGCGCGGGCAAGGTGTCCGGCCAGCCGGTCATGATGCTCAACAACAAGCCGCTCTTCCAGAACGGCACGCTCGATCAGGGCTGGTGGCCCGACGGGCTGCTCACCCCGCCGTCCGAGGAGGCGATCCGCTTCGAGATCGACTATCTCAAGTCCTCCGGCTTCAACATGTTGCGCAAGCACATCAAGGTCGAGCCGGCGCAATATTACTATGAGGCCGATCGGATGGGCATCCTGATCTGGCAGGACATGCCCTCGGGCGAGGAGGACGAGAGCCTCGACCAGTTCGTCCGCCCCTCGTCGCAGGGCGAGGCGCTGATGCCGCAGGAGACCACCAACGAGTTCGAATATGAGCTCACGCGGATGATCAGCGACCTGCGCAACCATCCCTCGATCGTCACCTGGGTCGTCAACAACGAGGGCTGGGGGCAATATGCCTCGACGCGCCTCGCCAAGATGGTCCACGAGCTCGATCCCAGCCGGCTGGTCAACAAGGTATCGGGCTGGCTCGACACCGGCGACGCCGGCTCCGACCTGTACGACATCCACACCTACGAGGACGTGCCGAAGGCACCGACCCACCAGACGCATCGCGCGATCGTGATCGGCGAGTTCGGCGGGATCGGCCTGCCGGTGCCGGGGCATCTCTGGTTCCCGGCGCGCAACAATTGGGGCTACCAGACTGCCAAGGACAAGGCCGACTATCAGGCGCGTTATCAGCGCAAATATGACGAGGTGATCCGCCAGGCGCGCGAGCTCGGGCTGAGCGCGGCGGTCTATACCCAGACCACCGACGTAGAGGGCGAAATCAACGGCCTGCTCACCTACGATCGCGCCGAGAGCAAGCTGCCGCCCGCTACCTTCGCGCGAATCCATGCGCCGCTCCACGCCGCCGAGCCGGGCGCGGGAAAGTAGGAGCGCGGTCTGCATGCAGACGCGATGGTGAACCGTGCTCTGCGCTCGCAGGAGTGCAGATCGACCGGCGTCGCGTTCGTGGCCCCGGTCTCCTGCGTGCGCAGGAGCACGGTCCGTCTCAGACTGACTGATCCGAGCCGTGCCGTACTCCCGCGCCACGCGGGAGCACAAAACGGCAGGCGGTGACGCTTGCCACTCCGGCGTGCGTCGCAGCACGCTGACCGTTCGGACGCGGTGGCTCAGGCGCTCGGCGTCCGCGATCCCTTGCGCAGCAGCGCGGCCCAGCGACGCCAGCCGGTCGGGCGGTGGAAGGTGTCGAGCCCGCGATCGTCGAGCGCGCGGACCAGATCGCGCGTGAGCGAGCGCAGCTGCCGCTCGTTCACCGCCAGGCTGACCCGCTCATAATCCTGCCGCCGCACGTCTTCCGCCGAGCGCGCCAGCTGCAGCGTCACCACGTAGCCGTGGCGGGTGCGGTCGCGCTTCCAGCCGACCAGGATCGCGGGCGCCTCGGTCATTCTATACCCCCCGGTGCGCGCCCGCGCGCGGACGCATCGATGCGTCGGAATGCTGGACCCGCCGACCGATGGTGGCAAGGTGCCGCGATCGGCCGATCGGTCCGGCCGTGCGGCGTTCGATGTAAAATGCGCGGTCTGCTCGTTCGACTTCGGTCTTAACCGCCGGCAGTGAAGCAACGTCGCTAGCACCTGCTTAACCAGATCGGCCGCTGATCGCTCTCGCACGCCCACATCGGGCGAGACGCGGGGGTATAGGCGATGACGCCGGGACGGTGGATGGCAGGAATGGCGGTGATCGCGGCGGCGCTGTCGCTCGCGGCGCCGACCCGCGCCGCCACGCCCGCCGGCACGCGCATCGTCAACACCGCACAGCTGGTCGTCGCCGGCGACGCGCCGCGCGCGATCGACAGCAACACGGTCTCGGTCGCGGTCGACGCGCTGGTCGACGTCGCGCTCGCCGCCGACGCCGCCAGCGTGGCGGTGACCGGCGCCGCGACCCTCCCGGTTGCCTTCACCGTCACCAACAGCGGCAACGCGCCGGCGGGTTATAATCTCACCGCCTCGGTCGACCTGGGAGCGAGCGTCACCGCGATCGTGCCCGACGTCGACGGGAACGGCCGCTACGATCCCGCGATCGACAAGGGCGAGGCCACGGTGACGCTCGCCGCGGGTGCCAGCGCGCGCGTCTTCGTGCTGGTCGCCGGTGCCGCGAACGGCGCGACCGTGGCCGCCACGGCGACCGCGCACGCGGGCAGCGGTGCCGCGGGGACGCTGCTCCCCGCCGCGGGCCCCGCCGGTGCCGACGCGGTGGTGGGGACCAGCGGCGCGCGCGCCAGCGCCACCAGCCGGCTCGCCGCCGACGCTGCCGCGGCGCGGCTCGACAAGGCGCAGTCGGTCGTCGCGCCGGACGGCAGCGCGCGCGCCGTCGTCGGCTCGGTCGTGACGTACACACTGGTCGCTCGCTTCGCGCGCGACTGCCCCGCGGTCGAGGTCAGCGACGTCGTGCCCGACGGCACCCGCTTCGTCGCCGGCAGCATGACGCTCGACGACCGCCCGCTGAGCGACGGGGCCGACGGCGACGTCGCGCGGCTCGACGGCAGCACCGTCCGCGTCGCGCTCGGCGACATGCCTGCCGGCACCACCCGCACCATCCGCTTCAAGGCCATCATCCTGTGAGGAGTCTCCGCATGATCCGTCCGCTCCTGCTGCTCGGCGCGGCGCTCGCCGCGCCCACCGCCGTCGCCGCAGCCCCCGCCGGCCCGCTCCAGGTCACCTCCAAGGTGCTGGTGGAGAGCAAGCAGCGCGCCGCCGACGGCACCACGCGCGTCGCGCTGGTGCCCGCGAAGCGCGCGGTGCCGGGCGACCGCGTCGTCTTCGTGCTGGCCTATCGCAACACCGGTACGCAGCCGCTCAGCAACATCGTGTTCGACAATCCGGTGCCGCGCGGGGTCGCGTATCGCGCGCCGCTGCCGGGCTCGGTCGCGCCCGAGCTGTCGGTCGACGGTCGCGCCTATGGCGCGCTCGATCAGCTGACCGTCGCGGCGAACGGCGCGCGCCGCGCCGCCGCGGTCGACGACGTGACCCACGTGCGCTGGCGCCTCGCGCGCCCGCTCGCGCCCGGTGCGCAGGGCGAGTTCGCCTTCCAGGCCGCGCTCAAGTGATCCCGAAGACCCACGCTTAACAGGAAGGACCCAACATGTTCGTGAGAAGGGCCATGGCCGTGCTGCTGGCGGGAACAGCCCTCGCCGGTCTCGCCGGAGCGGCGCAGGCGCAGACCGCGGCGGCGCAGCTGACCACCGCCGGCACGCGGATCGACAACACCGCCTCGGTGACCTACTCGGTCAACGGCACCAACCAGTCGACCACGTCGACCACCGCCTCGTTCGTGGTCGACAAGAAGGTCAACTTCACCGTCGTCACGGCGCAGACCGGGCCGACCCAGGTCAATCTGGGCGACCAGAATGCGGTGACGACCTTCCGCGTCACCAACCTGACCAACGACGTGCAGGATTTCCTGCTCGATCCCGATCAGCAGAACATCTCGCTCGGGCTGTTCCCCGGCAGCGACAATTTCGATCTGACGAGCCTGCGCGCCTATGTCGATTCGAACGGCAACGGCCGCTACGACGCGGGAGTCGACACGCAGACCTGGATCGACGAGCTCGCCCCCGACGCCTCGGTCACCGTGTTCATCGTCGGCAACGTCCCCAACCAGGCGGGCGCGCAATATGCCTATGACTCGCTCCGGGTCGTCGCCGCGGCGGGGGGCCAGTCCGGGACGCAGGGCAGCGCGCTGATCGCGACCGACCTCAACCTCAACGGCGCCGACGGCACCGTCGACATCGTCTTCGCCGACGATGACAGCGACGGCGCGCTGCTCGGCGACATCGCGCGCAACGGTCAGGGCCGGGCCTATTCGGGCTATTTCGTCGCGATCAACAACGTCGCGCTGAGCGTCGCCAAATCGGCGCGCGTGCTGGCGGACGGGCTCGGCTCCTCCAATCCCAAGGCGATCCCCGGCGCCACCGTCGAATATTGCCTGCGGGTCAGCAACGCCACGCTCAACGCCAGCGCCAACGGCGTGACGCTGAACGACGTCGTCCCCGCGCACACGACTTACGTGCCCGGCTCGATCTCGATCGGCACGCCGGGCGCGCTCGGCATCGCCTGCGTCGTCAACGGATCGACCGAGGACGACGACTCGGATGACGCGACCGAGACCGACGGCGTGACCGCGTCGTTCGACGGCGTCGCCAAGAAGGTGATCGCCAATGTCGGCACCGTCAGCGGCGGCGGCGCGGTGGCGGCGTCGTTCAAGGTGACGATCGACTAAGCCTCGCTCAGCTCCCGCTCGTCATCCACCCCCGGCGCGCTCGCGCGCGCCGGGCAGGGACCCTGCATGCCCACATCGCGCGCCCTCTCTGCCTTCGCCACGCTGCGCACGCTCGCGGCGGCGACGCTGTGCGCGCTCACCGCGCTGGCGACCGGCGCGGAGGGGCAGCTCGCGCAGGTGAGCAACACCGCGCGGCTCAGCTTCGGCGCGCCCGCCGGCCGCACGACGATCGACTCGAACACCGTCACGCTCGCGGTCGACCGGACAAGACGGCCAAGCTCGCTGAGCTTCCGGCTGCTGCCGATCGGCTATCGGCTCACCGGCATGCACTGCGACCCCGACGCCGCGGCGCCGTTCACCCCGGCGCCGATCGAGGCCGTGGATCTCGCCCGCGCGGCGCCGCTGCGCACGATCGATACCAAGCAGCCGATGATCATCGTGCTCGACGCCGCGGCGGACAACCACGATCCCGCCGTACGCGAGACCGACTGGATCGACGTCACCACTGACTCACGCACCGTCAAGCTGCCGTTGCTCGAGACCGGGCCGAACACCGGCGTCTTCGCCGGCGGCGTGCCGGGCGGCGGCACCCAGCCCGAGCTCGCTGCCTGCGACCCGACCCGCAATCGCGGCATGCGGCTGCGCATGTCGTACGCGGGCAACGCGCTGAGCATGGCGTCGGAGGCGTCGGTGCTGGTCGATCCGGCCGGCTACGTGTTCGACTCGGCCACCGGCGCGCTGGTCGACGGCGCCGAGGTGACGCTGCTCGACGGGGACGGCCATGTCGCGCAGGTCTACGGCGACGACGGCGTCAGCGCCTATCCCGCGACTGTCATCAGCGGCGGCTCGGCGCATGATTCGAGCGGCCGCGAGTATCGCTTCACCACCGGCAACTACCGCTTCCCGCTCGTCGCGCCGGGCACCTACCACCTGCGCATCGTCCCGCCCGCCAATTATGTCGCGCCATCGACGCGCGACCCCGCCGAGCTGGCGCGGCTGCTCGACCCGGGGGGGCGGCCGTACATGATCAACGCCGCGTCGTTCGGCGCAGGCTTCACCATCACCACGCCCGATCCCTTCTACTCCGATATCCCGCTCGATCGCACCGGCGACACCATCCTACTGCTGAGCAAGACCGCCTCGACGCGCGAGGCTGCGCCGGGCGACGTCGTGCAATATCGCGTCACCATCACGAACCGCGGCGAGCAGGCGGCGCGCGCCGTCTCGGTCACCGATCTGCTGCCCGCCGGCCTGCGCTACCAGCGCGGCTCGACCCGCGGGGTCGCCGAGCCAGAGCTCGCGCCGGATGGGCGGAAGCTCAGCTTCGCGGTGCCGGAGATCGCGGCGCATGCGACCGTCGAGCTGCGCTACACCGTCTCCATCGCCGCCGGCGCCAAGCCCGGCGACACGGTCAACCGCGTGCTCGCCAGCGGCAGCGCAGGGGCCACCGGCAACGAGGCCGCGGCGGCGGTGCGGATCCGGCCGCTGCTCTTCTCCGACGGCTTCACCGTCATCGGCCGCGTGACCGAGGGCGACTGCCGCGACCCGGTGGCGGGGCGGCCCGGCGTGCCCGGTATCCGGCTGCTGCTCGAGGACGGCACCTATGTCGTCACCGACAAGGACGGCCTGTACCATCTCGAGGGGGTGCGCCCGGGCCGCCACGTCGTCGCGCTCGACCGCGATTCCGTGCCCGCCAGCCACGCCCCGGTGGCATGCGACGCCGACACCCGCCAGGCGGGCAGCGCCACCTCGCGCTTTGTCGAGAGTGAGGGCGGGCTGCTGAAGCGGGTCGATTTCCAGCTCCGCCCGACCGGCCGCACCGCCGCCGCGGCCGCCGCGCTGCCGGTGCCGGTGCTCGCCGACGCCGCCGCGGCGGGTGCCGCGCGCGACTGGTTCGCCGGCCAGGCGCCGGGCATCGCCTTCCTGTTCCCCGAGCCCGAGCATAACCCGCGCGCGCCCGCCGTCCGCGTCGCGATCAAGCACCTGCCCGGCCAGCGCGTCGCGTTGACGATCAACGGCGAGCCGAGCGACCCGCTCGCGTTCGACGGCACCGACCTGGACCCCACCCGCACCATCGCGGTGGCGCGCTGGTCGGGTGTGCCGCTGCGCGCGGGGGATAACCAGCTCGTCGCGCGCGTGCTCGGCGCAGACGGTGCGGTCGCGGCGACGCTGACCCGCACCGTCCACACGTCCGGCGCGCCCGCGCAGGTCGTCGCGGTGGCCGAGAAGAGCCGGCTGGTGGCCGACGGGCTCGCCCGCCCGCTGCTCGCGCTGCGCGTCACCGACGCGAGCGGGCGCCCGGTACGCGCAGGCACGCTGCTCACCGTGCGCGTCGACGCGCCCTACGCCGTGGCGGAAGAGGTCGCGCTCGCGCAGGAGCGCCGCCAGGTCGCAGACGGCGGCACCCACAGCGCGCAGGTGGTCGGCGACGACGGTTATGCCTTCGTCGCGCTCGAGCCGACGATGCAGAGCGGCGCGGTGCGCGCGCACGTGGAGATCGCCGACCGCGACACGCGCCGCACCGTCGACCTCACCGGCTGGCTCGCCGCCCCGGCGCGAAGCTGGACCGTCGTCGGCTTCGGCGCCGGCACGCTCGGCTATGATACGCTGCGCCGCCACGGCGGCACGCTGCCCGCCGGCGTGCGCGGCGGCACGGTGCGCGACGGCCAGCTCGCGCTCTACGCCAAGGGGCGGATCAAGGGTTCGTGGCTGGCGACGATCGCCTATGACAGCGATCGCCGCCGCGACCCGACGCGCGGTCTGCTCGGCACGATCGATCCCGACCGCTACTACACCGTCTACGGTGACGGCACGCGCCAGGGCTATGACGCCGCGACCGATCGCAAGCTGTACCTGCGGCTGGAGCGGCGCGAGTTCTACGCGCTGTTCGGCGACTATGAGACCGGGCTGACGCAGACCCGGCTCGGCCGTTACAGCCGCACGCTCAACGGGCTGAAGGCCGAATATGACGGCGAGCGCCTGCTGTTCAGCGCCTTCGCTGCGCACACCGACGAGCGCTACGCGCGCGACGAGATCGCAGGCAATGGGCTAAGCGGGCCGTACCGGCTGATGGCGCGCGACATCGTGCCCAACAGCGACAAGCTGCGGATCGAGGTGCGCGACCGCTTCCGCCCCGACCGCATCGTCGCGACGACGCAGATGACGCGCCACCTCGACTATGACATCGACGCCGCGGCGGGCACGATCCGCTTCCGCGAGCCGGTGCTGACGCGCGACGCCGCGCTCAACCCGGTGGTGATCGTGGTCGATTATGAGACCTATGGCTCCGGTCGCAAGAAGGTGGCGGGTGCGCGCGGCGCGGTGCGGCTGGCGAGCGGCAAGGTCGAGCTCGGCGCCACCGCGCTGCACGACGAGACCACCGCCACCGCCGACCTCGTCGCGGTCGACGTCAAGGCACATGCCGGCGCGGCGACCGAGCTGCGCGCCGAGGCCGCGACGGGCGGGCGCGGCGGGTTCGGCGCGGGCCGCGCCTGGCTCGCCGAGGCGGAGCATCACGGCGCGCGCGGCGACCTGCTCGTCTACGCGCGCCAGCAGGATCGCGGCTTCGGCGTGTCGCAGCAGAACGTCGTGGACGCCGGCGCGCGCCGCCTCGGCGCCGACGGCCGCGTCCAGCTCAGCGGTGCCCTGTCGCTCACCGCGACCGGCTGGTACCAGCAGCAGCTCGACGCGCCGGGCAGCCGCAGCGCGCTCGACGCGCGGCTCGAGTGGCGCCGCGAGACGGGCGCGCTGTTCGCCGGCGCGCAGCTCGCGTCCGATCGCGGCGTCGACGGCCAGGCGCGCGACTCGCGGCTGCTGACGCTCGGCGGCACGCGCGCGGTGCTCGACGGCAAGCTGACCCTGACCGGCCAGACCCAGGTGGCGCCCGGCGGTGACAAAGCCAGCGTCGACTTCCCGGTGCGCCATCAGCTCAGCGCCGCCTATCGCGTCGCACCGACGGTGCGGCTGATCGGCGGCTATGAGATCGCCGAGGGCAGCAGCTACACCGCGCAGACCGCCCGGCTCGGCTTAGACGTCGCGCCCTGGACCGGCGGCAAGCTGATGAGCACGCTCAACCAGCAGGCGGTCGGCAGCGAGAACGCGCAGCGCGTCTTCGCGCAATATGGGCTCAGCCAGTCGCTGCCGCTCGGCTCGCGCTGGATCGTCGACGCGACGCTCGACGCGAGCAGCACGCTGCGCGGCCACCTGCCCGAGGGTGCCACCGTCAACGCCTTCCAGTCGGGCGTGACCGGCACCGCCACGCAGGACGGCACGGGCGCGGACTATGCCGCGGTGACGCTCGGCGCGAGCTATCGCGCGGGGCGCTGGTCGTGGAACGGTCGGGCCGAATATCGCGCCAGCGACGCCGGCGACCGGCTCGGGCTCACCAGCAGCGCGCTGCGCTCGCTCGGCGAGGGGCGGACACTCGCGGCGGGGCTGCGCTGGTACAGCGTGACGCAGTCGCCCGACGCCAGGGCCAGCTCGCTCGCGGGCGATGTCGCGCTGGCGTGGCGCCCGCTCGACGGCCGCTGGTCGCTGCTGGAGCGGCTCTCGCTGCGCCACGACCAGGCCGACGCGGGTGTCACCGACCGCAACGTGCTCGGCGTCGATACGGGCGGCGGTGCCTTCCAGGCGACGCTGCGCACGATCAACAACGTCGCGCTCAACTACCGAAGCGGCGCCGAGGGCGAGGGCCACGGGACCGAGCTGACGCTGTATCACGGCATCAAATGGGTGCGCGGCAGCTTCGGGGCCGACGACTACACCGGGCTCACCCAGGTGGTCGGCGTCGAGCTGCGGCGCGATCTCGGCCGCCGGTTCGATCTCGGGGTGCAGGGTTCGGTGCAGCACGGTATCTCGAGCCACACCATGGCCTTCAGCGCCGGGCCGAACGTGGGCGTGTCGCCGGCACGTGACCTGTGGATCAGCGCGGGCTATAACGTCAGCGGCTATCGTGACCGCGACTTCGGTCAGGATCGCTATACGCGGCGGGGGCCGTATGTGACGCTGCGGTTGAAGTTCGATCGCGACAGCGTCGGATCATTGTTGGGGCGGGCAGGATGATTAATCACGCGGCGCGCTGGCGCATGACGGAGGACGGGATGAGCCAGGGGGCCGATCAGGTGCCGTCGCGCGCGGGCGAGGAGCAGCGCGCCGCGCCGCGCGAGCGCACGCTCTACGCGCTGGGTCGCCTGATGGTCGCGGGACGGCAGCACGTCTGCACCGTCCGCAATCTCGGGCCGGGCGGTGCGGGGATCGAGCTCGATCCGCCGCCCGCGGTCGGCACGGCGGCGACGATCGAGACGCGCGGGCTGATCGCGCGCGCCGCCACGGTGCGCTGGGTACGCGAGACGATGGTGGGGCTGAGCTTCGACGAGCCGCTCGGTGAGGAGGCGCTGCGCGCGGTGGCCGAGACGCCGCGCAGCCCGCGGTTCCGCTACGACGGCCCGGTCGAGCTCGTCACTGACGCGCGGCTCACCGAGCATCGCGCGATCGACCTCGGGCTCGGCGGCGTACGCGTCGCGGGTGCGCCGCCGGCCGACGCCGGCAGCGCGATCGAGGTGGTGATCGACGCCGAGCTGGTCGTCCGCGGCAAGCTCGCCTGGGCCGGGGACGAGGCGTTCGCGATCGAGTTCGCCGCTCCCCTCAGCGTGCGCCAGCTCGCCGGTGCGATCGCGCGGCTGGAGGCGACGCTCAGCCGCTGAGCAGCGCGAGGATCTGCGCGGACAGCGACAGCGGGTCGAACGGCTTGACGATCACGCCCCGCGCGCCGATCACGCGCAGCGCTGCGACGTCGCGCTCGCGACCGTGCGCGGTCATGAAGATCACCGGCAGACCGGGGCTGCGGTCGTGCAGCGCGGCGAGCAGCGCAGGACCGTCCATGTCGGGCATCGACACGTCGAGCAGCGCGGCGTCGGGATGCGTCGCGGCGAGCGCGTTCAATGCCTCGCCCGCGCTGGCGGCGACGCGCAGCTCGATCGTCGGGTCGAGCCCCAGCGCCAGCTCGACGATGGTGCGGATATCGGGATCATCGTCGACGAAGAGCAGGCGCAGCGACATCAGGCGTCCACCGGCGCGTGACGCTCGGCGAGCAGCCGCCGCACCGTCGCAACCAGCTCAGGCAGGTCGTGGCGTCCCTTGGTGAGCACCACCGCCGCGCGGGCAGCGAGCGCGGGCGGTACCACCTGGCCCGAGTAGATCACCACCGGCACCGGCGCGCCGCTCGCGTCGACCAGCTCGGGCGCGAGCTCGGGCCCGTGGCCGTCGACCACCTGCATGTCGAGCAGCGCGAGGTCCGGCGCGCCGTCGCGCAGCAGCGCGCGCGCCATGGCGAGGCTCGCCGCCGGCAGCACGCGCGCGACTCCGGCGAGCGCCGCGGCGACGGTATCGCGGACGTCGGGGTCGTCGTCGAGGTGAAGCAGCAGCGGCAGCGGCAGCGGCGCGTCGGAGGCGGGCGCGTCTCCGGGCTCCGTTCCTGGTGATGGCAGAGCGAAAGCGAAGCGCGTACCGCCGCCGTCGCGATCCTCGAACCAGATCGTCCCGTCGTGGCGGCGGACGATCTCGCGCGAGATCGCCAGCCCCAGCCCCGAGGCGGGCGCATGGGTCGCGGCGCGGCCGCTCTCAAATCGCTCGAACAGCCGCGGCCGCACCGCCGCCGGCACGCCCTCGCCGCGATCCTCGACCGCGATCAGCGCGCGCCCGGCCTCGACTCGTGCCGCGATCGTCACCGTGGCGCCCGCAGGGGACGCGTGGATAGCATTGGAGACGAGGTTGGTGACGACCTGCAGCAGCCGCTCCGCGTCGCCCTCGACCGGCACGGGGGCGCCCGCGGACGCGTCGGCCAGCACCACGTCCCGGCTGCGCGCGAGGCCGTCGCTGTCGAGCGCGGCGCGCGCCACCACCTCGCGGAGGTCGAGCGGCGTGCGCGCCATCGCCAGCTGGCCGGACTCGATCCGGTCGATGTCGAGTAAATCGTTGATCAGCCGGATCAGCCGCCGCGCGTTATTGTCGGCGATGTCGACCAGCCGCGCCGCCTGCGGCGGCAGGTCCGCCGCGGCACCGCCACGCAGCAACGCGAGCGACCCGACCACCGAGGTGAGGGGGGTACGCAGCTCGTGTCCGATCGTGGAGATCAACTCGTCCTTGGCGCGCTCGACCCGCGCGCGCTCGGAGGCGTCGCGCAGCGACAGCACGAGATGGTCGCCGCTCGGCACGCGCATCACGCCGATCGCCACGTCGACGTGCCGCTCGCTGCCATCGCGGTGGCGCGCGACCCGGTCGGTGAGCAGGGGGCGATCGAGCCGGCCATCGTCCAGCCCGATACGCTCGTGGAAGCCGCCGCTGCCCTCGGCGATGCGCAGCACCGTGGCGACATCGCGCCGCTCCAGCTCCTCGGGGGTATAACCGAGTAGCGCGCCGGCGGCGTCGTTGATCATCTCGATCGTACCGCTGGGATTGAGGATCAGCAGCGCGTCGCTGGTGCCGCGCAGGATCGCGGCATTGCGCTCGCCCTTCTCATAGGCGTCGAGCGCGGCATCGTATGCTTCGCGACGCGAGCGCCACAGCGAGCGAAGCGTCAGTGCCAGCGCCAGTGTCAACATCGCGCCGGTGGCGAGCAGCAGCAGCCGCAGTTCGCTCCGCTGCCGCGCGAAGGCGGCGCGGCGTTCGGCGGTCAGCGCCCGCTCGCTGACACCGGCGCGCGCGAGCGCGGCGCGCAGCCGGTCCATGACACGCCGCCCCTCGCCGTCGGCCACCGCAGCACGCGCGGCCTCGCGCCGGCCGGCGCGAGACAGCGCCAGCGTGCGATCGAGCTCGGCGAACTTGGTGTCGATCAGCGCTGCCACTTCCGGATCAGCGACCCCCTCCACCGCACGTAGCCGGGTGACGAAGCGGCGGGCAGGCGCATAGGGACCGAGGAAGGCGGCATTGCCGGTGAGCAGATAACCGCGCTGCGCGGTCTCGGCGTCCTTCATGGCGGAGAGCAGCATCACCTGCGCGCGCTCACGATCAAACGAACGCGCCGCGGCCGATTGCAGCCGAAGCGAGCGCGCATATTCTGAGTCGGTCCAGGCGATCAGCGCCGCCACCAGCAGCGGGGCGAGCACGGCGACCAGCAGGAAGCGCCGACGCGAGGGCGGCCGCGGTCGCGTCCCCGCGCTCACTTGGGCGTGGCGCCGAGCAGCGGCTGTACCGCCAGCATCGCCTGCGCGCGGTTGGTCACGCCCAACTTGCGGAAGATCGCGGTCATATGCGCCTTGATCGTGGCCTCGGTGACGTCGAGGTCGCGCGCGAGCTGCTTGTTCGAGCGACCGTCGGCGAGCGCGATCAGCACGCCGCGCTGCGCCGGCGATAGCGTCTCGATCCGCGCGCGCAGGTCGCCGAGTTGGGGCGCGGCGCCGCTGATCGGCGGGAAAGCGGTCTGGCCCGAGTCGATCCGGCGCAGCCGCTCGGCCAAGGCGTCGAGCGGCAGGCTCTTGAACAGATAGCCGGCGGCACCGAGCGCGCGCGCCGCCTCGACCAGCGAGGGCTCCTCGCTGGCGGTAACGAGCACGACCGGGGTGCGCGGCGCGTGCATCTGCAAGGTCAGCAGGCCCGAGAAGCCGTTCGCGTCGGGCAGGTGGAAGTCGAGCAGGATGATGCGGAACGGTCCGCGGGCGGCAGCCTCGCTCGCCTCGCTCACGGTGCCCACCGCGACGACCGAGACGCCCGGCAGCGCCGCGCGTGCGGCAAGCGACAATCCCTCGCGCGTCAGCGGGTGATCGTCAGCGACGAGGGCGCGGCCCCCTAATCTCTGCTCCTGTTCTGGCATCATACCGACTTCATTATCTTTTTTGCGGCAGAAAGGGTTTCGCGACGGGGCCGCTCTGTCGAGCGATTTTTCGACCAGAACGGTGGAAGTTTGATGCGGATAAAGAAGAATCACTGTCTCATGCTCGTCGGGCCCGTCGCGGCGACGCTGAACGTCGGCGGCTGGCGGCTGTGCGATGGGGCGGCCGATCCGCGTGTCGGCGCCGAGGCGCCCGACGCCGCGCTCGTCGCGATCACGCCCGGGGCGCCGTCGCCCACGCGGGTTCGTGCGCTCGCCGACGTGCCGTGTCTCCCGGTGCTCGCGCTCGCGCCGGACGACTGGATCGAACGGCACGACTGGCGCGCGCTCGGCTATGACGCGGCAGTGCCGGCGGAGGCATTGCCAGAGGCGCTCGCCGACGCGCTCGCGGATTGGCACCGCGACGCCACGCTGGCGACGCTCGACCGGCTCGAGGCGAGTTTCGGTGCCGCCGAGGTGGCGGCGCTGGTCGAGCGCTTCGGCGTGATGCTCACCGCCGCGCGCGACGAGCACGATCTGGCGGCGCTGGCGGACATGGCGCATCGAGTCGCGGGGATTGCGGGGACGCTCGGCTTCGCCGCGCTCGGGCGGCTGTGGCTGCGCTTCTCCGAGGGCGAGACCGGGTTGGCCGACAGCGCGCGCCGCGCCGCGGCCCATGCGATCGAAA
>Ga0325400_1000951_pt1 | contig 22931 bp, 13 predicted proteins | sample PopdelMetagenome_2_FD_205662 | JGI IMG/M metagenome (GOLD analysis project Ga0325400, IMG submission 205662) | Populus deltoides microbial communities from Bellville, Georgia, United States - Xylem-PdKOR-R1 | ecosystem: Host-associated > Plants > Phyllosphere > Stem > Wood/Secondary xylem...
GTAAATAGACACTAGTGATAAAATCTCAAAAATCCAAGTAGCCTAGGAATATGGTTCCTAGATTGGATAGTCGGTTAATCAATTAGTCCTAGCAATATCATTCATTCTTTTTAGTCAAGGTGGTTGATAGCTTATATTTGATACTTGGTAGGTCAAGGTAGCTTGTGATTAATACCTGCAAAAAGTCCCTTTTGGTGGAGGTGGGGATTTTTTCGATGCTTAAATAAGTATCTTTTTAAAGAGAAAATATAATAATATTCTAGAGAGAGATGCTTTAAAAATATATATGCAATAGAAAATGAAGATTGTGGACATTTGTTCTAAAGATCTCATATTGTATTTAGAACCCATGAGTTTTATCCTTTTGTGGAGAAAAGAGGTTAGAGTATAACTTCATCTTTAAGATATTTTGAGTCGTATTTGTGAACTGTATTTCACTCCTTTTATTCATCCATAATAGATTTAAATCCACTAGAGGCTAGGCTTGACATACCACCTAACCCTTTAGGATCTGAGCTTTACACACTATCAAATCCACTTGGAGTTAAGTTTAGTCAATACCAGACCCAACTAGGCTTCATCAAGACGTATTTGAGATATAAAAACCCTTGCATGTAAATTCGAATAAGTTTCATGGTAAAATGTTTATTAATCTTACGTGGTCACCAATATCAACCTATTTCTCATCCACGTAAAGCATTTTGACTTGAATAATCAGTTTAGAAAGCTATGGTATTTGTATTTGATAAATAATATAGTTTTGAACTTTCAACTAATTAACATGGGTATGAACACGAAATACCAGTCAAACAACGCTAAAATCCTGTACACCACTGTGACAGTGAAGAAGTAAAAAAAAGACGAGCTGATGGCGAGAAGAGATACGAGAAAGAAGAGAGACCGTTGATATCCTCTTTTTTAACCTGTAAGGCTAAAATATATAAGGCCCAAGCCTTTTTCTATATTAACCCAGGTTCTTAAGTTACAATTCGGCCTACATATACAATTATCTCTAGGTCTACTACTGCAATATATTATTGTTATCTTTTTCTTATATTAAGATATTGTTTCTCTGTGGTCTAATATGTTTTTAAAATAATTTCATATTTCATATTTTTACTTCGTTTTAATGTTAAAAATAAATTTTAAAAAATATTATTTTAATATATTTCTAAAAAAAACACTTTAAAACACAATCACTATTACAATATTAAACACCATCTATGTAAAATATAAAAAAATTACACATGAATCATACTATTCATTTAAAAAATTAAACTCGTCCAATACAATTAAAAAAGGCTAAATAAGCAAAAAAAAATTACAAAGAATTAAAATACAAACTTAAAAATGGTTGTTTAAAGGACATGTAAAAAAAGATTTAAAGTACCAAAATAATAATAAAAAAAAAGAATGAGGTCAAGCCAAGCATTTGACCCATTCATAAAGGGCCCGCGAGCGGGCTTTTTTATTTTTATTTTTGTAAGCTAACATGTCGTCCTCCCCAATTCTACTTTTAAAAAATAGACGACACGTTATCTAGAATCTTGAGAATGCGGCTACCACAATGGCCGAGAAAACAAGGTTGCTGGATTTTTCTTTTAAAAATCTATTTTTAATCCATTTTTTCCCCAAAACACCAAGAAAACACTTTAGAAACTTTGGTAAACCAATCTGTAATCTCCGAAAACACAAAAACCCACGTCAAAACCCAAAATCAACCCAAGATAAAATAAAATTCTTGAGCTCAGATTTGTTTTTTAGGTACTTTAAGGTTTAAAAAACACATAATTTGAACTCTCCTCATCACGTGAGGCCATTTGGTATAAAAACCAATCGTTTTTGTGGCCGAAATCGTCATAACAACAACTTTCTCTTTTTAGACCGGAATTTAACAAGCCCCTTTTCAATCTTCTCGCCCAAAAAAACTGAAAAATAATGAAAATGAAGTTTGGTATCGAAATTATTTTTTCTAAAATCAAAAGAAGCAATCACCTAATAAATAAATAAAAATGGGAGGTTAAAATATACTTTTCAAATAAAATCCAAAGCACAATCTATATTACTCGTGCTTTTCACTTTAGTCCTCTGTTTTTCAATTCAACCCTTCTTTAAAAAAACATGCAATTGAGCTAATTTGAGCTTAAAAAGGTTTAATTGTGCAAAGAAATAATCTGAGGATAAAAATAATATTTTTAAAAAATACATCATTACAATTCATAATGAATTGTGTGAAGGTGAACAATAAAAAAAAATTGCAATGTTTTCTCTACCCGCTTTATATTTTGTTAATACTTTTCGTGTTAGACATTTGGACACATGTCGCTTATGTACCCAAGTTCGAGTGACATAGATGTAAGGAGTTCCGATGGTATGCAAACCATGCTTAGGGGATCAAAGGATGAATGCAAGATATGTGAGTCGCGTATGGGGAAGGGGATGGTATGCAAGATATGGAAGATAAGGAGTTTGAGATTGAACTGGAGAGAGGGTAGATAGAAATAGCTGTCAAGAGTATATTTATAACTACGGTAACGGTTATTTTTTTAAAATAATTTTTATTTAAAAATATATTAAAATAATATTATTTATTTATTTTTTAAAATTTATTTTTGATATTTGCATATCAGAAAATAAAAAAAATACATAAAAATAAATTTAAATATATATATATATTTTTTAATTTTTAGCAAGAAATAACCATACACGCTCAATAAAAAATGATAGTGGATAAAAAAGAAGAGGAGACATGGCAAATAAAGAGAGGACTTGAAGCTGAAAGTTGAATTTAGCGTGAACACATGTGGTTTTTTTTATTAACATGGATATTTAGGTCAGTTTGCGTGCATCTCGACTAATCTCACGGGTCCTGAAATTAACAATCATGTAAGTCTTTAATGGCCTTGAGGTTTATGAAACTTGAACTAGTGATCTCTAAAAAACAAACTTATAACCTAACCAGTTAAGTTGCACTTCTTGGGAATACACACAAGTGGTTTTTCTTGTGATGGGCTAGTGCAGCTTATAAGGTCTTCCTGAATACATGCATAAATTGCTCGGTGAAATTAGGACTTTCCTGCATTTTTAACAGTTCAACTACTAAATTCCATTTTTATAATGCTCATCTCCATGAATATAACATAAAGACAAGAGGCTTTTCTATCTCTTAAACAATATAAAAAAAAAAATATAATTTCATAAGAGCGATGTAAAGCTTGTAATAGGCGTCGATCTCAAAGATTCGAGGAGACAAGTAATTATACATTTTCTCCTTTTAAATAAATTCATTTGGTATTTTTATGTACATGAATAAAAAATAAATATTTAAGGATGAGTTTTAGGCAAAAGTCAAAGTTTTGTTCCATTAACCTAGTGGTGAAATTAAACAAAGTTTACGCACACAGATATAATTTATTGATATAATTGACTAAGTTGATAGTATAAGTCTCAATATGGTGCAACGTCAATACTTGAAGGACTAAAATCTCCATAAAACCGAAAAAATATCAAATAAATTTTTTTTGAGAAAAAGACTGAAAAGTAAAAACACGATTTCCGCGAGGTCCGTCCGTCTTCCCGACATACCGTTACTCGCACCTGCTCACTTCTATCCGGGTAAGTAGCTTCCTACGTGGTTCACTACTGTCAGTTGCGATAAACCCTAAACCGTAATTTCCCCTCGCTCTCGTCAGCCTTGCCACGATCTCTTCTGAATTTGCAGGGAAAACGAAGGAAATATAACGAAAAGGGGTAAGAAAAACCGATGCGTTTCTGAATTTGAGTTGATTTTCCAATCAAGTTTCTAATAATAGCTTGTTCTTCACCTGCTGTTGAATTTATAGGGTTTTTCTTGCTGTATTTACCCGGTATCGGCACGCAATGGTGTTTTGCAGCTCTTGTCGAGAAAGCGTTCCTACAAGTTATGACGAAACTGGCATCTTGTAAGTGCTTTGTTTGTCATCGCCTTAAAATTTTTGCTGATTCTTTGATTTTTTGTTTATTCATTTAGAGTTTTGTGTTGTGTATATATATATTTGGTGTCGTGAAGGTCATGTAGCATCTGTGGGAAAGTTTTGCAGTTCACTAACTTTTCTACTGAAACCACATTTGTAAAAGACAAGAAGGGGCAGGTCTGCTCTTTTCTCTTTTCTTTTTATGTATTATTTTCTTGTCTACTCATTGTTATTATGTGGTTAATCAATGTTCCTGATGTTCTTCTCTTTATCTTCTTATGGTTTCTGTTTATCTGTAGAGCCATGCTGGAGGAACATTAATTTGGTCTGTTGAAAGAGAAAATGCTTCTCGAGAGAGGTTGTTTGAGAGAGGTATGCTTTGTTTGTTTTCCTGCTTAATTTTGTTGTAGATTTCTTTCCCTCACATGCGTTTCTAGTGGTTGTGGTTGTTTAATTTTTTCCAGGCAGATAGAAAACTGTGAAAGAAATTAGTTACTAGTCAGAAGATGAAAATTCTGTTGATGAATAACGAGGTTTTTCTATCAAATTTTGTAAGGTTCCTGATTTCTGATATGTGTTCTTTTCTGGGTTAATTAAACTAGTAATGAAGATATCTTAAAGTGATCTAGAGTTCTGTATTAAAGTGAGAAACAGAGAAGAAATCACAAGCAAAGAAGCTATTTTCAAGTTTTTTAGATATGAACAATAATCCTTGTATTTACTGCAATAGCTGCCTCTGTAGAGTGAGAAGCCCCAGCAAGAAGTAATTCTACCTCTTAAAATAATTTAATCTTAACTGTCAAAAGGACCACAGTAAAATAACCAGTAAAAGAGATAAGACAGGATAAGCCTTGACTGGAAAAGAAAAACTCAACTAGTAGCCTGCCCTATTTGTTTTATCACCTAGCTTTCCTCCCTTACTACCACTCACTGTTCATGACCAGAAAAACTGTTTGATGTCTAAGGATCTATGCATTTTCATTCCATTTTGAACATCTACAGTGGAATTGCATGAATATCATGAACTCTTGTGTAATTTTTTTGGTATTGTTTAATTCCCTTTTATCTTGCAGCACGTGATGACATGCTAAACATAAAAAATGGCTTAGACATGGGTCCACATCTTGCCATAGTTGACCAAGCTATGGTGTATTATAGAGTATGTTTACTTGCCACCTAAGCCTCAATATCACATGCATGTTCTGATCAATTTATTGAATTCTCTTAATCTGTTATGTGAAGATAGCAGTAGAACGGAATTTCACTAAGGGCCGCAGGACAGATCAAGTACAGGCTGCTTGTCTTTACATTGCATGTCGGTAAGGAATACATATCTCTGATTCCTTTGTGCCTCCATTACCCCATCTTTTTTAGGAAACATGCTATGTATGTGTTCCTATTCATTTAAGAGTGAGCAGAGGTTTCTTAATCTTCTGAAAGCACCCTTGTTGATTCTCCTAATCACACTTATGAAAGGTAGTTTTTAACTCTTCGCAAACATTTTAATTTGAAAAAGACCTGAACAAACAGTTTTCTATTTTCCATTATAGAATGCGGACCACTAAATACAGGATTGGAGAACTACTTTTTGTTTCATTTGTTTTGTTATTCCATCAAGGGTGTCAAAAACACTTTTTTGACACGACATGAAAAACACAATATAAACTTGGATCGTAAACTCGAATCGTAAAATTGTAAGTAATTTTCTTTAACTAATTATATATTGATAATTCTAGTCAATAAATTAAATTACATTAAAATCTGATAAAATGAGTCAACAATATTATAATCAATGAGTGATCTAAATAAAATAAGAGAGATAGATAGTATGAATTAATAAATGAATGATATAGAAAAATAAAGTCTTAGAACAAAATTTCTCAATACAGGAGAATCACTGAAAGGTAAGAAGCACACATAAATCTAGTGACAATCTGGTTGTTCTCATTACAATAAGTCTTGATAGACCCTTTTTGGGTTGCAAGCTAATTGAGTTTAAATTAGTAATTAACTATATAAATTCAATAATGAAATAAATTCCTAAACAATGTTTATTGCGCTAGAAAAAATTCAAATTAAAAACAATTATTTAAAATTAAATAAATAAATAAAATAAAATAATAAAAAAAGTCTTAATGTTAAAATTCCTTCATGTAGCCTGAATCTCCAATTTTTGTATATTCTTGGCAGATTTGAGTCCTGATTTCAAACATGTCGTTCTCTCTTGTTTGGATGAATTATTGGGCCTGCGATATATAGTTGGAAAGTTTCAAATGTTTAGTTTCTATCCCAACTTTAATCGAAGCAAAATTTCACTGGTAGCTTTAGATATGTTCCAAACAGTACACGAAGGTGTTGTTTGACATATTTGACAACATTAGTTTACTAATTTGACCCTGTGAAATATTATGTTCCCTAACCTTCATTTGACTTAAAAATTTACCACAATATATTTTCATGTATCTAATATTTCCTTGTAAAATTTCAGCTTTATCAAATAAACGGTTTAAAAGATATGCTCAATCTCGCAAAACTAGTCAGCAGACATTTTAAGGCCAAATTTAGACCTGACTTGGTTCATATCACAAATTTAGTAAACTCGTAAAATTGGACCGAGTTTACCGATTTTGCACGAGTTAAGTCCGATTTTACTGGTTTCGAGTTTTTAGTCCAATTTAGCATGTTAGATACATGTTGACTCGTAAAAAGATTTTATGAGTTAACTCGTGATTTTAAGAACCTTGATTCCCATTACTGTTTTTGTAGTTAAGGTTCCCTTTCGTCTCTTCTTTTTCTTAATATATTTTGCTCATTGCAATCTTTTTCTTAATATATTTTGCTCATTGCAAACTTTTGTTGAACGAGAAAGCTAAAGTCAACTAGGGCTTGACTAGATGGTTTTCACCAAGGAAAAATAGAAGATAGTGGGAAATGAGGGAGTTTTGATTGGCATCATCATTGTTGGTATTATCAGATGAAACTCATAGTTGTTGTTGGGGCCGCCTCATTCTTTTTTCATTTTCCTTTACCTTCTTTTGCGTTGTGTTTGTTTTTGAACAGAAAGACACTCCAAAAAAAAAAATTGAACTAACCTTCACTAATACTGTGAGACACTTTTCCAAATTTAACTTACTAATTATTGGGTAATTGACAACTATGTAGCATCTAGTGTAGGGAAGTTGTTTATTTGTACTCTTAAGTTTATTCATGAATATCTTCTATGTACAGTCATACTTGGATTTAGCAACTTTGGCATTTTCTGATACTACTCTTGGACTTTTTTTTTTCCAGGGAAAACAGGAAACCGTATCTTCTGATTGATTTTTCTAATTACTTGCAGATAAATATGTGAGGAGGCTTGTAATTTTACAGCCAAATTTAAGTTGTTGTCATCACGATTATCCCTTGCTTACATGCGAATAACATAATGTTTTCTCGAAATTGTTTACAGTTATGTACTAGGTGCTGTATTTTTGCAGCTCTGCAAAGTTTTAAATCTTACTGAGCATGCCATTTGTCAGAAACTTCTCGATCCTTCCATTTTTATACACAAATATACTGCTAGTAAGTTTCTACAATCACTCGCATATTGATTAGTGATTGTATTTCAGTAATTAAATTTTGAGGTTATTAAATATGTTCTCTTGTCAATTAATGGAAACTTTTGGAGTACAAGGATTGGAGGTCTATCAAGCAATACAAATATCCTATCCCCTTCCATACTAAAACCTTCCATTTATTTAAGCAACACATTATGTTTATTTTATGTGAGTGTACAATGATACCTCATCGAACTTTCTCTCCTCCCCTCCCACAAAAGAACTCCATCTCTATCTATTGTGTAAACTTTTACTTTTCTGGTTCTATCTTGTGTTGGCATTCCCACCACTCTTTGGCTTTGCTTTCCTGAATCCAAGAAGTAAGTGTGATCTGCTTCTTGAGTTGTATTCTTAGAAGCTTAGGGAGTATCATGATGCCCCTCTCTATTTAATTTTATTTGGAAGACTTTAAATCCTTCCTTTTGGAACCGAATGTATGTGATAGATATTGTTTTCAAGTAGGGGATTGTAATAACCATTGTTTGTTTTTTAAGGTTTAGCAGGAGGAAAAAACAGGGAAATTTCTGATGATGCACTGACCATTATTGCAAGCATGAATCATCACTGGATGCAGGTGTGAAATTCTCTTCTGATACTATGGGAAAGATGAACTTAGTTTCAGTCATTTTATCGGATACTTTATGAGCTATCTAAAGTCTTATACTGTTTTCTGTCTGATTTTATATTACTCACAGACAGGGAGAAGACCCAGTGCGTTATGGGGTGCAGCATTATATATATCTGCAATTTCACATGGTCTCAACTGTTCCAAATCTGACATTGTAAGTCATGCGTGAAATATTTGTTGATGTGCAGTGATTAATTCGACGATGGACAAATATGAAATGCATTGAAAAGTCACCCCAATTGTGTCACATTCATTTGATTGATGTAAGCTCGTCTATAGGGCTACTTGAGTGCTGCACCTAACTAGTAATTGTTTAGTTGGGTATGTTTTTCCTCGAACGAGCAGAGTAGTTCCTGACCAAAGAGGTCAGAAGAAAAGAAAAGATCAGTAGAAGTTTTTAGTTGCAGAGGCAGGTGAATTCAAATAATGACTTGGAAGTTGTGATCTTGATTAGAGTGGACCCACTTGTGTTAGACTATGAGCATATGTCTAGGCTTAGAAATAATACTTTTCTGTCTTGAAGGCATCTACGAACACTTTAGTTGTGCTGGTACCTCTCTGCAGCATAACCTAGTCACTATTCAATTTAGAGTTCTTGTGATATTGGTGGATTAAAGTCATCAGTACATTGCTGTTGAATCCATGTCATTGGAATCACTATGAAAGAAGTGAATTGTGGTGAAAGTCATAAGAATTGGAATAATTGTTTAATTACTTTACTGAATAATTTTTGAATTCATTCTTCATAGATTGAAGCGCCAAGTAGATATTTGGCTGTATGAGAATCAATATGCTCATATATTTGAAAGTGGTGAGAAAAATTGACCAAGGGGAGTGTTGAGACAAGGGTGTAAGGTGGGGAAAGGGCGTCTTTGAGAGGTGACTGTGAGGTGTGGGAAGAGCTTCTAGACAAATTATAGTTCAGATTGCTTTGTTTAATTATCCATGAAGCTTCAATTGAGCTTTTCTCAATTGATATTTATGTTGTTTACTGGTTACTTTATTATTTCTAGATTTGAATCTTATGTACCAGTTCTTGAACCTGTATATTACAAAGCAACATATTATACTTGATTTATGAGTCAGCTACATTAATTTTTGTTTCAAATATACTTTTGTCTTGTATTATATGAATTTTACCAGCCTATGAGCCTATCTTTTTTCTGTCAGAGAGCCTATTAGCCCTACTTGAGTTCTGCTAAGATTGGTATTTTGTCCATGTTGCGGTTACTTGATGTTTGCTTTAAATCTTTTGCAGTTAAGGCTGGTGCATGTTTGTGGAAAAACACTGTCAAAGAGATTGATTGAATTCGAGAATACAGAGTCTGGAAGCTTAACGGTATGTTTCCGGAAGCATTTCATGACTTTTTTGGCTCCAGCTATTCAAAACATGAAAGTATAGTGTGTAGTGTCTTGAAATAACAAATCTATAAGTGATAATACTCTTAACTGTCTTGTGGGCCAAAAATTAAAAAGGGTTATCTGTCATCATCGACTCTGAGAAGCTAGAGGGACACTTCAACCTCTCCTTTCTCTACCAGTATCTTGCCTGCATACGGGCAAATGCTGTAGTGTGTGGGTAATAATATTCAGTGTGTTGTTGGCCAGATACGATAAGATGTCTTTCATGATCAACATTGAGAAAATAACCTGAGGAAAAACATAAACCACCACATCTCCACTTGCCAGCCCCCTTCCTGCATAAGTATCAGTGGAACTTTTCATATGTTGATTGATGTGGTTTGGGATGAGGTTATGTTGCTACATGTTTGACCTATGAGCAGCTCATTCGAGCTCCATTCTAGGATATACTGGTGAGCATGCTAGTGATACTCTGAAATTCCATGACAGTTCACGTGGATTTCATAGTAAACAAAAATTTGTTAATTGGAATTAAGAAGTTGGATTTCTCTTTGGAAGACAAGCTGCCTCTTTTGAAAGGTGACATATTCTTTGTCCATTTGAAGGGGCCAATTTCCATTTTGCTCACTTTTGACTGGAAAGTTGTCTTTTTCTTTACCAAGTTGCATTCTTTCTATACCTCCACTAAGATTTATTTGAAGATCAACAAATTACACTTGACCCCACCTAGTTGGTAGGTTATTCTTATTTTGTCATCTGATCTCCAAAGAAGGCAGATTTTCTTCCGTGTTTTTCGGGTAGAAATAAAAATTTCTCTAAGACTAAATAATGTGCAAAGCAGATAAACCATCTCCTAGAAAGAGAAAACGGAATAACAGGAAACTATAGCAAAAGAGTGCTCCAGTCGTCCTGGATGCCTGCTAAGGAGGTACCAGTAAAATCTCCAGTAGTGAAACATCAGAGAGAAGCCACAAGCACTACCATATATATATATATATATATATATATATAAACTGCTTTTCCTGAAAAATTATGGCATTGTTCTCACAGTAGATGCATGATATAATAGAAGACATGTCACAACTTTACTGCCACAGCCCACAAATCAGATCAGCAATAACTCCTTAAGTTTTTTTGGTCAGATCCATGGTTCTCTATATATTGAGAAAAGCCCAGTCCAAAGTTTTCATGCCTTTCACAATGCAAGAAATACTGCTCTGAGGTTTTACTGCTGCTAGCACATAAGAAACTTGTATCAGGGGGTAGCACACCTTCTAGATCCATGGTTCCCAAAACTTGTTTAGGGAAGCATACCTAAACAAGGTGCTTCTTCTTTTTTTTGGGTGTGTGTGTGTTGGGGGGGGTTGCCTTCCAGATAGGATTATTTAGGGGGAAATTTAGCACTAGGTTTACTCTACTTGTATGTTCTGTTAGGCATGGTTAATGGATTAAACATCTTGAACTGAAATTCTATTTTGCAAACTGTAAGGGGGGGGGGGGGGGGGTTGCATTCCAGATAGGATTACTTAGAGGAAAATGAGTACTAGGTCTACTCTAGTTGTATATTCTGTCAAGCATGGTTAATGGAATAAAAGTCTGGAGCTGAAATTCTATTTTGTGAACTCTAAGGGAGGTTGGCAACTAAGGAAGAGGCATTACTCCACAGGGCCGAGATTAGTTTCCCTTTTGTTCTCTCCCTTGTGGAGAATTTTATCATTTCTAATGACTCGTGTTGGGATGATAAATTTGACTTGAAGGATTCTCTTTATAACTTACTGTTTAATTAGTAAGTGTTAATTCATAGGTAAATTGATGTAACTCAGAAAAAGAAGAAAGAAGAGAAAAAAGCAGTACCATTCGAGACAGTTGTGTGGGTGGGATTATTTTCCTTTTTTCTTTGTGGTATTATGCATCAGGTGCTTTAAGGGAGGTTTCTTTAGCTGACATTTGGTGGGATTGGGCTGCTCTTTGATGATATTCCCTTTTGCTTTCATATTTTGGAGGACAATTTATTCTCCAACATGTTGTTGTAATTTCTGTCAGTAACATAATCTTCTCTTATCTAAAAATTCTGAAAACAAGAAGGAAAAAAAAGATGAATTGATGTAAAGGCTGTTGTAAGTAGAGCATAGATATGGTCATTTGGTGCTGCAAAAAGAAAACAGTGCATGAAAATCATTAGGGCTTTCTAGCTTAGTTGGCAAAACCACTCTTGGCTCCAAGATAGAAGCCCGAGTGGGGGAAACTGGGATAAAAAAACTTGAAGAAAAAAAGTCACAAAACAAGAAGGTTATGAAGGATGCTACCCTGAGCCCTATCTTACTATTTAGAATCCACTGAACAAAACTACCCGAAAGCTAAACTAACTGTTGCCTAATACCACAAGTGAGTCTATAGTAAATGTTGTGCTTGATAGTAAGCAAACTATATTAACATTAGCAAGAATTGGCAAGTCAACATGTACCTTGATCGCAATCATTAACTGGATGGAGATTTGAAGCATACAAAACAGAGTGCAATAGATAGTAAGGGCTTGAAGTTAAAAAAAATATATTTATCTTGTAGTGGATCAGCCATATCCATTTCTGCTGCTGCTCCTGGGGCTTGCCTTCTGTATTTTTTATTGTCTTTTCTTCTACTTGAATGACTCTCCCTTAGAACAACTATTTGAGCTAATGCTAGCTCATCAGTTGTATTCTTTCTTAGTAGCATCAAATCTATTTATTAATTCAGTTTAAGCTCACCCATGAGGTTTGCTGACATATAATTGTTTCTCTCAAGGGTATCCTAACCATTCTACAATTATCTAAATGATTTACGACAACTGTAGGTCTTAAAAAACATTTATTATAGTTGAAAATTACTGCCAAGATAAAGATTTACAAATTATTTTTCTGATCTTGCTTCAGGCATAAGCTAAAAAATTATTTGTTCTTTATAATTTTAATAAAATAAAATAAGCCAACATCATTATTCATCATCTAAGCTGCTTGTGTTATTGGTTGTTTTTAAATTTGTGTCTTATTTTCTCTACAAAATTATGCTGTGTGAAACTTTTGAAGTTCTGTATCTTCCTATACCATTAGATTGAGGAACTGAATGCGAAGGCAGAGGAGTTGAAAGAGAGTTCAATGCCACAGAAAATTTTTGGGGAGCCATCTAGTTCAAAAGAGTTGCTTTGTCAACATAAGGGTACAAATAAACCTCCTTTTGGATTTGGACTTTGTAAAGATTGCTATGCAATAGTGAGTGATGCTCCCTTTAATGAAAATTACATGGTTTTTTTGACCCAGAAAAAGATGTTATAATCCACTTTCCTATTCTAATGCAGGTTATAGGATTTGAGGGAGGATCAGATCCTCCAGCTTTCCAGAATGCTGAGAGGCAAAGAATGAAACTATCATCTGTTACGCATAATGTGAGTGACTCAAATTTAGTTATTACATCTTTCTTAAAGCTAGAGTACTCTTAAACTTATACTTACATTTTGTTTCTCCATTGGCTTTGTCGCTGTTGAAAAAATTGTGTTTTTATCAATTCTGATGAGTAAATTGTCTTCCGGTTTGTTGGTCAAGATGGAAAACGCTAGCTAAAAATTTTGTTTGATGTAATAAAAATGTAAGTATTGAAAATGTCTTTTGTTTGGGCTGCAATTTTCTGGATTTTCCGAGTCAATAGGCATCTGCTGCAACGTCATTTGTATTTCGTACCAAGCTTCATGAGCTTCTACAAGTACTAGTTATATGCAATGTTGCTCAGATTTGCTTATAGGGTTTCGTGTGATTCTGAATTGAGCTGTCAGGCATGTTAAATTCCAAATTCTAGGATACAGGGACTCAACTCATAAATCTAAAATGTTGAATATGGGTAACAAGATATGCCATACAAGTATGGCCTAAAAACTAGTCTAACCAGTCAAATTAGTCTATGGTTATGCGAATTAATATTTACTAGGCTTATGTGAATCTACAAATTATTAGAAACAGGTATCGCTAATTATATTTGAAATTTCTCTCATTTTTTGTTGTCTTCAATTTCAAACCACCATTATTATCAATCTTGTTGCTTGTGTGGTTTGGATGGGACATGTAGCATCTTGAGGGCACATTGAAGTGTCAGACACATTTTGCACTCCTGTGCCTGTGTCATCACAGGTATTATAGGGTGAAATTTCAAGTCCAAGCAACAGAGGTTTTTATGTATTGTGAAACATGTGATTCAAACATCTGAAAGGTATTTCACATGTGTAATAGTTAGCATCTTGCAATAATGGATAGAGGAGCTACTTCATGTAGAAATGCAGATCTCTTATTAAGGATGGCAATTTATCCTGAACTTGATGAATACTGACTTGACATGAAAGGGTGATTTTTTTTTGGATAGTTACTTTACCCGATTGACAATGGATAGGGTACATATATTGTCAAACCCGACCCAAACCTAACCTGAGATATATATACATTTGTATCATAAACTGATGGATAGGGTATGGATATCTAATTTTCTTACCCGGCAAGTAAAGGGTAGGATATGGATATAATAGAAACCCGACCCATGGACACTCTTTACCATTCCTGTCTCTTATACCCTGCTTTTGTGGGACCGTAATAGGGCAATGTCTTTCCTGTATTAAGCATATAATATTATATGTAGAGGACAACAAACTTGAGACAGAACTTGCACTGTGAGGTGTCGGTTTTTCCTCAATAGTCAATTAAGTGTTTTTACTTATCTCTCTCTCTGTTTTTGTTAAATATCTTTCACCATTGCGCATGCCTGCACACACAGCCATGCATGGTGTTTCGTGTATTTTTCCATGGAATCAATGAACATATGATTTGCAAGGACATTAGAATCAGTTATGAATATGTTCGTCTGAAATTATTTTAACACCAAATGCTCTTTACTAGGAAACAGTACACATGATAACATTACAGAATCAAGCAATTGATTACATGTTTCTGATGTTTATGATATGAATTTCTGATGAACTTTAAACTTATCTTTGATTTTCAGTTTTTTAATTGTAAGTTGTTATTGTCTTTTATCCCCATTTTCCTTTAGCTTTCAAAAGAATCTAACAGCCAATGTGAGAGCAGAGATGAAGAAAGGCCAGTACAGGAGCCCAAAAGTGTTGGTAAGTTTACTCTCTTTATCCTTGGTTTGGAACTGGCATGGTCTTCTGCCAAAATACTTGAAAATATTTATTTGAAACTAAAATGTTTCAGAAGCTTCCATGGGGAATTTAGCCAGTGATCCTGATAAACTGCAAGATGATGGTGTGGGTGATATGAGCTCTAAAGATTTTTACGAGTCAGATGGCTTTTCTGATATTGATGATGCGGAGGTGAGAACTAAAGAGTCTAAAAATTTGTTTTTCTCTTATGCATATCACTACTCCTATGTATCCCATCTTCTACTCTTCAGCATATGTGATAAACATGAAAATTAAGGTTCATGGATGGGATCTAAAAAAAAACTTCAAATGAGTAATGGTTTGATTTGCTTTTCTCATGGTTGCCTTCATGCTCTCTAGCCAAAAATATCATGGAGTAATAAATTTCAAGTAAAATAAATCATAAGCCCGCCAGTTACATTTACACAGCCAAGTTTTCATAAATCTTGCTTTTATCATGTTCCAGAAACATTTTTAAGCATGAGTTGCAACACTGAATTTCAGAAACCAAAACATTCCGTGTTCTGTGATTTTCAGGAGCTTTAAATCACCTTCATCATCCCAAACCTATCTCATTGCCTTCGCTTCTTGTTCTATGTTAATGTAATTAATTAGAACAGTAATTGGGCTCTGAATTTCATTTTGTTGTATGATTTGGACATTATTTGTCATTCTGGATTCAAATTGTTTAAACTTCATTCTGGTAGTCTTGTAATACCTTCTTCATTAAATGTCATATCTTTCCAGACAAACTGGAGTCGTAACATTTGAATTTCTCTTACATTTCATGTTCCTGAAATGGATCCTCGTAGACATTTCACATCTTCTATGATCATCCTTCTAAGTATATATGTATGTGCGCGCGCTCGTATCCTTGTCCTTGCATGCATTCACTCATGTGCATGAGTACTATTAAAAGTGTCCTAATAGAAACCAAACTTCCCCTCTTTCCTTAGCTCAGAAAAATGGAGAAGGAAAAAAAGATTTCTTTGGCAATGCTGGATTTTGACAAACCTGGCACCAATCATTGTTTCACTTCTCTTTTTCCTGGATTTTTTTTGGGAGAAATAATAAGATTGTAATTCTCATGATTTTGTTCTTATACTAATTTGGTGTATTGAACATATGCTATTGAAATTGAAAAGGTAGCTATTTAGCCAATTCATTCTGCTTTGCCTTGTATTTTCATGAACGAGTTTGTATTTCTATTCATCTATATCCATTCAATCGGATGCTTCATTTTATTTTTTTGATTCCATTGTTTTGATATTTTATAGGTTGATAGCTACCTTCACAACGAGGAGGAAAAACGTTACAAGAAAATCATTTGGGAAGAAATGAACCGAGAGTATCTTCAGGTAATTTAATCTTCTGAGGTCAAATTTCCTTTATCTACATCACATGCCAGGGGCCATTTCTTGGTCAAATGGTAACACTTGGGCTAGCAAATTCAAGTCTTTATAGCAGTCACTTCTTGGTTGATCAGCGACCTCACAACTGGTTAATGAGTTTGTGCTGGTGTCACAACTATTACCACTATATTTTCTAACAAACTGTGATACGAACTTTAATCCAAAATATATACCCTAGGATTCATATTCTCATAACTTAAGAATGTACTGCTATGGATAATTGTCTGTATGCAATCAATAGTGTCATATCTTGAACCATTTAAAATCATTAGGTGGTTTTTCTTGAGCTTATTATATGGCCATTTTCCCATTTCTTTATCTGCTTAGCTGGTGCCTGGGAAATTGCCTGGTATATATTTGATTGGCTTTGCATGATAAAATGCTTTCTGTGCAGTTGTTGTTCTTGTTCTAGTTCTATGGATTCAGCCTGCAATTCAATGGTGATTGCCATTTACAGGAACAGGAGGCCAAAGAAGCAGCCACAGCGACTCATAAGGAAGCTTGGGAGGAGAATTTCAAGAATTGCCCAGAGGACTTGCAGGCAGCAAGGAAGCTTGATGCTGCTGTAAAAGCTGATTTAGCAAAATCTAAAAAGGTAAATTTCTGGTTTACTAGGAGAATTTTGAGGCACTTTGTATCATTGCATTATTTCAACTATTGTTTTGTAATATGTTCCCTCTTTTGCTTATTGTATAATATTCCTTGGATTTTTTCTTGCAGAACAACAATATAAATACCCGACCATTTTATTTTGTTGCTGATGTTTTTTGTTCAACCGTTTTGTATTTAATTTGTAGAACTTAGACATAGGTGATTGTGAATCCTCAACTAGATTTGAGCCCATGTTTCCATTCAACTTTCCAACTCATAGAATAAAAAAATTCCTGAAAGTTTCAAATAGCTTAGAAAGCATGCCTGTGTTTTAATTTATTTATGGTTTGTCACTAAGTGACATAAAATGCTAGGGTTTATGCTCTTTGATTTTCTTCAATTAAGTGTGAAAAATAAGTGCATAAAATGTCTATATAACTACATGCTTTATTTTTCTCTTTCTCGAACACTTCACAAATTTTGTGAAGGTTTTTAATATATGTAGCTGATTGGCTCCAAGGGTGTAGTCTAAATTTTATTTTTTTTCTACACCATCTTGTGAGACTGTTTCAATAACCCAAGATATCCTCGAAACCATAAAATATTGTGAAAATATTTTTGTTTCATAATACTCACCACAAGTTCAAGTTTGTGACTTGAGCTGTTTCATCTATTGTTAAAATCTCTCTTTATGCTGTTTTACCTTTTATTTTCTTGTAATGAATGGGAGGAACTGTGGCCAACATCTTTTCAGCAAACCTCTGAGCTTCCTGTATGCATACTTGGCACTTTTCAATATCCTTCCTCCTAACGAAATATATATCACCAAACAATAAAAAGACTCAATGGAAATGAAATTTTGATCTTGGCCTATATCAATAAATTGACTTTGCTCAGTGAGTACCTCTCTGGAATTGATTTGGTAGACAGTATCAAACTATATTTCTTTTTGAATGCTGCTGATCATTATCTTTTCATACACTCTTGTATCAATCAAACTGTGGTTTCTGTTACTTCTACTTTTACTGAAATGTTTTAGAAGAATAAAACTTATGACATTAGAAACTAAGAGATAGTGAGCCACTTCCATTGTTAAGTTGATTTTATAGTTAGTATTCAATTATGTTCAGATCAATACAATTTTCCTGGAAATGGTATTTGTTTTTTCATGCATCTTGGAGTTTAGCATCTATATTTTCGGATAGTATTGTCATTGGATTGTTTGATTTATAATATTATAATGTTCAAAACTTCATGAATGGATCAGTTAGAATTTCTAAAGTGTCGTTTTGTTTTTCCAGCATTTGCAATTATTTTCTATTATTTCTCCAAATCAATTATATCTTATTTCTCTGAATTCTACACTTTTCATGTTGTTAAATTCATCAATATTAATGCAACCGCGTTACCCACCTATTGTTCTGCATGCAATATTTTTGAATTATGAGGGGCAATTTAGATGTTTTTTCCCCATAATTATGTCCCATGTTTATGGATGTCATTATATTCTTCAGTGTCAACGTCAAACTTGTATCCAAGTAATCCACTTTGTTTTGAATTACATGATTGCATCCATTTTTCACTCAATTCCATTCTGGCAATTTTGGTGAGGATATTCAGAGTCTCTGGTTATAAGTTGAGATATGCTGCGATAAAAGCCAACTGTAGGTCTGGTTAGGTGCTAGAACCTGCAGTAACTTTCTGAATGGAATGTCTTTGAGTCTGATTAGCCTACTGAACAATCATTCAGATTATGTTGACAGCAATTAAACTGATTTTCTTGGATCATTGCTAGAACATGAAATGAATAGAGAATATACGAGAACAACAGGACAATCAGTCAGATAAGGTTGGTGAAGAAAGTATTGGATCTTTAAGTAGTAACTGCTGATGCACTTAAATGAGATTCATATATAGGTAACAGCGCAATATGAGAAAGGAAGAAAAAGACCTCCTAGATTAATATTGGTTTAGGAACAACGGCTAACTCACAAAATGTTTCATGTTCTAATCTTTTCAATTAATTACCGCTGTTCATTTGAAGTATTGCCTGTTACCCATTAGGAGATAGCAACCTGTGTGCTGAGTTCTAACACATTTTATTGGTTGAGGTAAATTATTTGTATAATAATGCCCCTTTTTTTATCCAAATGCCCATAGCAATCAGGGATTGCCAAACAAATTTCTAAAGTAAATCTTCATTAAAAGCCAAAAATAGAGTGTGAATCGCTATTCAGTATTTCTGTCCAACTTTTTGTTCATCTTGCAGCCATTCATAATGTTACAATAAATTTTGTTCAGAAAATTGAATTTGAATTATGATGATTGAATATTGACTTTGTAAAAAATACAGAAATTGTTGCAATACTGAGCCTATTAGCATTGCTGTTATAAACTTCTTTTAAATTCTTTATTTTCAAGTCTAGAATTTAATGATGTTTAATGTTTATTTTTTTCTCTGTCTTAACTTTTTTGACTAATTTTCTGTGAATATTTATTTGCAGGAAATGCAACAAAAGCGAGCTGCAGAAGCTAGGAACTCAGTTCCTGCTAAATCTGCTGCAGAAGCTGTCCATCGAATGCTGACTAAGAAGGTGATTGACATGGATAATAAAGGAAGTCTCTGCAAGTTACTGTGATTTTGATTTGCAATAACAAAAGCTGCTAATTAATTTCACTGTCGGGGCAGCATTTAGCTGTGAAGTTTTAAGTTTTAACCATTGAAGATTAGTTGACTAACCATTTGAATGACAGAATTTGGAAATCAGACTCTAGGGTTGTTAACAGTGACATGTCACAGTTGGGTGTCTGTTTATCAATACTCTTAAGTGTATCCAACCAAAAAGCATCATCACATGGGATCTACAGCCTGAACATCCTAAGTGGTCCCACTAAAGACCATTTCCTGGATAGATGACAAACAAATATCCAGGTGGAGTGGGATATTAGCAAAAACGACACCTGCCTTCTGCTACTCCATAACCAGAAGGGCTGTTATATAATTATATTTTCCTCTTGTAGCTCATGCTGAAGAAGAAACAAAAGGATATAACATAACTATTGCCATAGCTTGCTGCTTTTGTTTGACTAATTATTTGGGATTTCTTTCACGTGGTTAGCTAAAGTCATTTCTTGCTCAGCTTGTAATTTTCTTACTTTTTAGGGGCAGGAACCAGAGAAATGGTAGAATTGAAATCCTCTCTGAAGGTTTCTTATTTACAATATTAGTGCATGTTATGTATGTGCACGGCACATGTTTTCCATGTAAATGTCACAACTAATATATTTTTTCCATCTTGTATTTAAGTTTTCTTTGTAATCCCAAAGAAGAATTTATGGGCATATGCTTTATATTTTGCTTACTGTGAATCTGATTATGATTTCTTTTGCAGAGAATCAGTTCGAAAATCAACTATGATGTATTGGAGAAACTATTTGAGGAACCTGTATGTCATCGTATTCTTCTTTATATGCACATTATTCATTTTCTGTGTAAAAATCCCTTTTGGAGATCCCATGTGTGTATCAAATTGGCAAATTGAACCTTGTGTAAATAATTTTGCGAATTGAACCCATATTCGTTACATTTAGGCAATCCAATCTAACTACCTACAATGTTGACAGAAACACATTTGCTATGCTAAAACTTGCTAAATTGAAAAATATTAGCCACGTGGCACTCAATTCTGAAAATGATTAAAAAAATAAAAATTTGAAAGAATGTAAAGGAAATAACACAAAAGAATCACAAGCTCTTCTCTTTCTGTTTTCCACAAATCTGCATTTTTGAGGTTTTTACAAGAGAGTCTCGGGACTCTTCAATGAATCATAAATGGGACTAAGCATCTCAGTCAATTGTGTGCCAAATGGTTAATATTCTCCACCTTAGCTAGCTTTAACATAGCAAATGGATTTATGTTAATAATTGAGGGGAGTTGGGATCAAAGGCCTTAAAAGTGATGAATATAGGATTGAATTCACAAAATTATTTACTTAGTGTTGATTTGCCAATATGATACAAACTCAGGGTCTCTAAATGGGGTTTTCCTATTTTCTTTCCTACTTTTAATAGATCAAGTTTAGTTTAGTTCCTGTGGCATATTTTTGAATGAGCATTTCCATTTTGTGATCTAAAATTATCACAAAGGAAAAGTTCAAATTTTCTTGCGATTTTGATGCATGTCTCGTTTCCATTTTCACTATTCAGTTGGTTCATATATATATCACATTTTCAAGAATCTTTCTTGCAACTATGTCAGTTGCAATCGGGAATAGTGTTTACTAATGAATGTATGACCATCTCTAACCCTTAGAATATTAAGCATCAAATAGTAAATCTAGTACTGTAAAGATCAAATTTTAGTTAGAGTAAAACAATAAATGAATTAAAGATCTTCCCTTGATTTTTTCTGTAAAGAACCAACTTGAAGGACTGCTAGGTCTTTGTCATCCATGGTTTTGAAAGCACCCTTCAGTTACAATGGACTGTGCCTGAGTTTGAATGAGCTGTTTCACACATTTTGTTGTCTATCCTTGGATAAGCAAATGAACAGTGTATCTTCCACTCTCCTAGAGGAAGTGACAGTTTCATTGCCTGTGTCATTTCAGATGCTCTAGTTTCTTATGCACAGGGACTATATTCTGTTTACTATTTTTTTACTTTTGTAAGGATGAGCACCTAGCAACCCTAGAAGTATTGAAGGCTGCTTTGTTCCCTTTTAATATTCTGGATTGCGATGTGTTTTTTTACAGGAGGCTAAGGATGCCAAGAGACCGCGAACTGAATCACATCCTGACCCTGTTGAGAAGGTGCTGCATACAGATGGAAAAGATCACAAATTAGAGGATACTAATGAAAATGATGGTTTGGGGCCACTAGATGAAAACGTGGATGATGCTGTTGGAGAAGCATATGATGATTTTCTTTATGACGAAAATGGTTCTGATGATGACTATGGTAACAGTTTATGGTAAAAGTTTTGATGATTGCTAATCACTGAAGACAGTTGTTCTTTTAACACTCTTCTGAACCTTTGGAGCCTAAAGGGAGCAGAATGTTTGGAAAGGGTCAGGATTGATTTGCTGATGCTTTCATCCCTCGGGCTGTTAGGCTATCTTCACAAGGTATCCACAATTCAGTACATTTCTCTTTTGCAGCACTCCTCAGCAGTAGTGTTGTTTGTTTATACACTAGAATGATTATCTTTGTTTTTTTTCTTTTCTTTTCGTAAAATTGGTTTGTCAGTAGTTTCTATTGCTAGTGATTTCGATTATTGATTTTTTAGAACACAAGCTTTCCAGACCCGTTTTATCCTTGAGAAAATTCTGGGATAAACAGCAGTCTGCGCTATAAATCTAGGGACGCTATATTGTATTCTGTACTCCTAGTTAACTCGGTAGGAAGATAAAAACTTCCAGTTCTGTATTTACTAAACTTAACTTAAACTACTTGGTTACTATTTTCGTTGTGCATGCTTGCGCCATCATGTATGTCCTCTGGAAATTGGATATGTACATTGAAAGTATCCTCCTCCTGTACAAATTGTTGATTAAATTAACATAAGACATCTATATCTATTTACTTTTTCTTCCTTTCGAAGTATCGCTTTGTTTTTGTGCGATTCATCATCCTTCCTGTTGTCTTTCAAAGAAAGTAAATCTTATTAATTACGTTCTCAATTTGTTTAATATTAAGCAATCAATTAGGGAGGTTGAAGGAGAAATGTGTTTTGGTTGTGGAAGATTTGGATGTGATTTTGTGTTTTCTTTTTTGCTTCCTTCTTAATTTCAACTGATGCTTTATTCTTTTTTATTTTTCAATTTTAAGTGTTTTCGTCGGTGTTTTTCTCTTCTTTAATCTTAATGTTGGGGTAGTGTTGGAATCAAGTGAACATGACTTTGGTTAAATTTGGTCAACTAATGGAATGGTTGATCTAACGGAACGAAGGGTGTAAATAACCCAAGTTTTTCATCAATGTATTTTCTTTCCCCTCCTCTCTTGCTGTGTCTCCCTCTCTCTTTTCTTTCTCACACCACCGCGCTCGACCGACCCTTCTTTCTTCTCCAAACTTAGGCTAGCAAAGCAGTATCTCCTTCTGCAACAATGCCCCCTTTTCTGCCTATTCATCTTCAGATTTCCTTTGATCTACGCCAGAAATTGAAGCGGTGGCAATGACGATGACTGCTGTTATAAAAACTACAGCAACAAGT
>Ga0325400_1000952_pt1 | contig 22925 bp, 25 predicted proteins | sample PopdelMetagenome_2_FD_205662 | JGI IMG/M metagenome (GOLD analysis project Ga0325400, IMG submission 205662) | Populus deltoides microbial communities from Bellville, Georgia, United States - Xylem-PdKOR-R1 | ecosystem: Host-associated > Plants > Phyllosphere > Stem > Wood/Secondary xylem...
CTCGTGGTCGTCATACACCCCGCCGACGTGCGTTATCATCACCGCCTCGTCATCCAGCTCCATCCGGTCGAGCATCTCCGCCTGGCTCGACAGGTCCCAGATGCTCTTGCGGGTCAGCTCGGGATTGGGTGCGTTGAGCAGCACATATTGCGACGGGTGGAACGACAGCCGGATGTCGTACTCACGCGCCTTCTTCCCGAACGCGCGCAGCTCGGCATCGCTGTCCGCCACCATCGAATGGAACTGCGGCATGTCCGGATGCGTCGCGTACGGCGCGATGTCCGACGACATCCGATACATGTCGAGATCGTTCTTGCGCAGGTAGTCCAGCACCGTGTCGAGCAGCTCCAGCGAGCATTTCAGGTGCGGGTTCTTTTGCCAGCGGCGAGTATCCTGCGTCTTGAGGTCGGGTCGCCCCATCACCTTGACGGGAAAGCCCAGCCTCAACGGGCGGTTCGGATCGGTCATGCTGCCACCTTCAGTTCCGGAAAGCCGAGCCCGGCGACGAAGCCGTTCCACTCGGGGATGCGTAGCGCGCCGCCCGTGGCCTGCGCATGGCCGTTGCCATAACGCCCGTCCGCGCCCTCGGGCCGATGCCGGGCAAGGAACTCGACGAGATTGCGCCCCGTCGCCGAGCGCGCCGCGAAATGGACCCAGCCTGGGCGGTAGCCGGTGTTGGCGGCCAGCACGATCTTGTCCTTCAGCCGCCCGCGCCATTGTTGCGCGATCAGCGGATGGATCTGGCACCCCGAATGGAACGCGATCATCGCCACGTCGCCGACCACGCGCGGCGCAACCTTGCGCGCCGCCTCCACCGCCACCCGCACCTCCGCCTTGGCCGCCACCAGCGCGCGCGCGTCATCGGTGTCGCCCTTGGTGATCGCCTTGGGCCCGTCGCTCTCCAGCAACAGCCTCAACGCCGGCCCCGCATCCGCCGCCGCCGTCCGCCGCGGCGCGTTGACCAGGCTGGTCGCATCCTTCAGCGCGGTCTTGCCCCAGCGGCCTTGCGCCTCGGTCAGCTCGGCGAACCCCGCGTCTTCCGCCATGTCCCCGATCAGCCCCAGCGCCGCGAGCCATTGCAGCTCCTCGCGAGACCCGCTCGCCCACCACGCCAGCAGCGCGCTGGTCGGCTCGGGGGTCAGCCCGTTGCCGCTGATGACCGTCGCGCCCTCGGGCGTCCCGGTCGGCAGGTGATGGTCGATGACCACGGTCGGGCACCCCGGCAGCACCGGCTCGGCCCGCGTCCCCAGGTCGGCGACGATCAGCCCGCCCGGTTCCATCGCCGCCAGTCGTTCGCGCACCTCGTCGTCCCACGGCGTCTCGCCCTTGCCGACCACCAGCGGCTCGGCATCGCGACCTTCGGCCCTCAGTGCCCGCACCAGCACCGCCACCGCGCCCAGTCCGTCCGCATCGAAATGCCCCAGCACCGCCACCGGCCGCTCGGGTGCAAACCCAGCCAGCGCCGCCACGAACGCCTCGCGCGCCGTCGGCGAGGGATCACCAGTGCCGGTCAGAACTCCCACCATGCGCCGCCCAACTATTTGGCACCGGCAACGGGTCCGTTCCCGTGGTGATCCATGTTAGCAAGATCGCTCGGAAACCGGCGGCCTTCACGCGCGCAGCCCGCCAGGCCGCATCGTGTCCGGCCCGGCAAGATCGCTCCCAGCCTCGAGGCGCTCGCCCGCCTCATGCTCGCCGGCAGCGCGATCGCCGGCTGGTGGCTCGTGCCCGGCCATTCGCCTCTCATCCCTGCCGCGGTGGCGGTCACCTGCGGCAGCTGGATCACGACCCGCCCTTTGCGACAGGACGGTAACGGGATCGAAACGCCCGCACCGGCATTGATGCGGATCATGCCCCCCGCCGCCCGCATCCTGCCGCTCGCACTCCTGGCGCTCGGCGGATGCAGCCGCAACGCGGGCAATCCCGCCCCGCCCCGCGTCGATACGCCGGCGAACTTCCCCGCCCAGACCTCGACCATCGTCGTCCCGCTGGGCGCCTCGCTCGCCTCGCTAGAAGCCGCGCTCGACCGCGAGCTGCCCCGCCGCCTGTGGCAGATCAACGAGCACAACGACCGCTGCGTCCCCGGCCGCCGCATCGGCAAGCTCAAGGTCACGCCAGACCTGGGCTGCGACATCGTCGGCCAGGTCACCCGCGGCCCCCTGCGCCTCTCGGGCCGCGGCGACACGCTGCTCATCGACCTGCCCGTCCACGCGGTCATCTCCGCCAGGAAGGTCGGCGGTATCGCCGGTGAGACCGCCAACGGCAGCGCCGCGGTCCGCGCGATCGGCCACCTGTCAATCGACCGCGGCTGGAACCCCCGCGCCCGCGTCGACATCCGCTATGACTGGAAGGTGCCCCCCGGCATCGACATCCTCGGCCAGCGGATCGAGTTCGCGGACAAGGCGGACGAGCGCCTGCGCCCGATCGTCGCCCAGCTCGAACGCACGCTGCCGGGCGAACTCGCCAAGCTGCGCCTCCACGACCAGCTCGGCCGCGTCTGGGCCCAAGGCTTCACCGCGATCCAGCTCAATCGCGACAACCCGCCCGCCTGGATGCGCGTCACCCCGCAGCGGCTCGGCTTCGGTGGCTACCGCATCACCAATCGCCGGCTGGAGATGCTGCTCGCCGCGGAGGCACTGACCGAAACCTTTGTCGGCGACCGCCCCGCCGATCCCCAGCCCGCCCCGCTGCCCCCGCCCGCGCCGCAGATCGGGCCCCGCGGCCTGCGCTTCTTCATCCCCGTCCTCGCCGACTATCGCCAGCTCGAACCCGTCGTCCAGCGCGCCGTCCGCAAGCTGGCGGCCAGGGGCATCACCCTCCCCGGCGTCGGCCCGGTCGACGCCGAGTTCGGCAAGGTGACGATCTACGCCACCACCGGCAACCACCTCGCGGTCGGCATCCACGCCAAGGTGCGCGCCAAGGGCTCGGCGTGGCTCGCGACCAAGGGCACCGTCTGGCTCACCGCCATCCCCTACAACGACCCCGGCAGCCAGACCCTGCGCGTCCGCGACCTCCAGCTCGCCGCCGATACCGACAGCCGCATCGCCAACCTCCTCGTCGCGCTGTTCAGCAACGAGGGCGTGCAGGCGAGCATCCGCGCCGGCCTCACCCACGACTTCGCCGGCGACTATGCCAAGGTGCTCACGGCGGCGCGCAAGGCGGTCAACGGCAGGCGGGAAGGTGACTTCCTCCTTTCCGCCACCATCGCCGACGTGAAGAACGGCCGCATCGCCGTCACCGGTCAGGGCCTGTTCCTCCCCGTCGAGGCGGCCGGCACCGCCGCGATCACCTATACCGGCCCGCTCCGCTGAGGATCAGCGCGGCACGACCTGCCCGCGCGAGCGCGCCTCGAACACCTGCGCACGCAGCACCTGCGCACGCGTCGCCAGCTCGCGCTCCTCATCATCGCTCAGCCCGTCGCGCGCATAGCGCGAGGCGGCGGCACCCAATCCGCCCGCCGCGCGCTTGTACCGGCGCGCCTCCTTGCGCGACAGCTGCCCCGCATCGCGCCCCCGCTCGACCCGACCGCGGATATCGCGCGCCTCACGCCATGTCGATGCGGCCGGGTTTGGCTCAGGCGCTCGCGTGGGTCGCAGGCTGGGCGCGAACTGCGCCGACGCGCCCGTCGCCACGACGACCATGCCCAATATCATCAGCCTTCGCATGATCGTCTCCACCTTGTCGCCGGGCACGATCCCCCGCCAGCGGTGAACGACGCCTGACTGCGATCAATACCCCGCGTAATCCGAGAACCGGGTGATCGTCGGATCGAACTTCAGCGTCACCTTGCCCGTCGCGCCGTGCCGCTGCTTGGCGACGATCAGCTCGGCGAGCCCATAGACCCGCTCCATGTCGCTCGCCCATTTGGCATGGTCCTCGAACGTGCGCGCGTCGTCGCCTTCGCTCGGCCGCTTGGGCTCCTTGGCGGCGATGTAGTAATCCTCGCGGAACACGAACCACACCATGTCCGCGTCCTGCTCGATCGACCCCGATTCGCGCAGGTCCGACAGCTGCGGCCGCTTGTCCTCGCGGCTTTCGACCGCGCGGGACAGCTGCGACAGCGCCAGCACCGGCACGTTCATGTCCTTGGCCAGCGTCTTCAAACCCCGGCTGATCTCCGAGATCTCCTGCACCCGATTGCCGTCCGACGACTTGCCGCTGCCCGACAGCAGCTGGAGGTAATCGACCACCACCAGCCCGATCTCGTTGTTGTGCCGCCTCTGCAGCCGCCGCACGCGCGTGTGCAGCGAGCTGATCGACAGCCCGCCGGTATCGTCGATGAACAGCGGCAGGTTCTCCAGCTCCGCCGCCGCCGCCGCCAGCTGCGCGAACTCCTGCTTGCTGATCTTGCCCATGCGAAGCGATTCGGAGCTGATCCGCGACTGCTCCGCCAGGATGCGCGTCGCCAGCTGGTCCGCGCTCATCTCGAGACTGAAGAACGCGACCTTGGCCCCCACCGAATCCTTGGGCGCGATCCCGTCCGCCATGTCGCGCATCCACCGCCGCGCCGCATTGAACGCGATGTTGGTGGCGAGCGAGGTCTTGCCCATGCCCGGCCGCCCCGCCAGGATCATCAGGTCGCTGTGATGCATGCCGCCGATCTTGGCGTTGACGGTGTCGAGCCCGGTGGTCACCCCCGACAGATTGCCGCCGCTGTTCAGCGCGCGCTCGGCCATCTTCACCGCCGCGGTCGTCGCCTGGGCAAAGGTCTTGATCGCCGACTCGGCGCCGCCATCCGCCGCGACCTTGAACAGCTCGTTCTCCGCCGCCTCGATCTGCGCGCGCGGGTTTACCTCCTCGCTAGTGTCCATCGCCTTATCGACAAGGCCCCGCCCGACGCTCACCAGCGCCCGCAGCATCGCGAGGTCGTAGATCTGCGTCGCGAACTGCCGCGCGCCGACCAGCCCCGCCCCCGAACTTGTCAGGCTGGCAAGGTACGTCGGCCCGCCCAGCGCCCGCATTCCCTCGTCCGCCTCGAACATCGGCCGCAGCGTCACCGGCGTCGCAAGCATGTCGTTACCCCTGAGCGTCTTGATCGCCGCGAACACCCGGCCATGCACGGGCTCGTAGAAATGCGCGGGCTCCAGCCGATCGATCAGGTCGTCCGCCAGCCGGTTGTCGATCATCATCGCCCCCAGCATCGCCGCCTCCGCCTCGACGTTGGCGGGCAACTGCTGGGGTTCGAGGGAAGGAACGGGGGTGAGTGCGCGAGTAGCCATGGCGCGCCTCATACGCTTGTGGCTGGCGTCCACAATCGTGGATCGCTGCATGCGGTTGTGGATAGCGCGTACAAGCCGATCGCACGCCGTCACCCCGGCCTCGTGTGGGGGTCCACCGGGCAACGGGCTATATTATTCAACAAGGATGCGCACGTTCACCGCAAGGTGGACCCCCGGACCGAGTCCGGGGTGACGGAGCGGGAGGTGGCCTACCTACCGGGGTGACGCCCGCCCCCGCCCGGACTATGCGCGAGCATGGCCGACGCCCGGATCATCGACGTCCAGCTCGACGAGCGCAGCATCGGCTGGCGCTCGGCGGATGTCGAGCAGGAGCGACGGATCGCGATCTTCGACCTGATCGAGGACAACCGCTTCGCGCCCCAGCGCGCCCACCCCGACGGCTATGCCGGCCCCTATCGCATCCGGCTGGAGGCGGAGGAGGGCCGGCTTGGCATCCACATCCACCGCGCCGACGACACGCACCTCGAAACGCTGGTGCTGGCGCTTGGCCGCTTCCGCCGCCCGATCAAGGACTATTTCGCGATCTGCGACAGCTACTACCAGGCGATCCGCGCCGCGACGCCCCAGCAGATCGAGACGATCGACATGGCCCGCCGCGCGCTCCATAACGAGGCGGCGGAGCTGCTCGCCGAACGGCTCCGCGGCAAGATCGAGGTCGACTTCGACACCGCACGCCGCCTGTTCACCCTGATCTGCGTGTTGCACCTGCGTGGCTAGCCTGCTCCTGAAATCTGCCGGCACGCTCCTCGCCGCCGGCGCACTCGGCATCGGCGGGTGGAGCTATGCCACCCATTGGGCACCGTCCGCCGCGCGCTACCCGCTCCAAGGCATCGACCTCGGCGAACATCCCCCCGCCGCGATCGAGTGGGGCACCGTGCGCGCGGGCGGGGCCGACTTCGCCTATCTCGTCGCGACCTCCGGGGCCGACCGCCGCGATCCGGGGTTCGAGGCGCACTGGGCCGCGCTGCCCGAGGCGGGGCTGCGGCGCGGCGCGATCCACCTCTATTCGCTCTGCCAGCCCGGCATCGCGCAGGCGAACGCCTTCAACACCTTTGTCCCCCGCACCGCCGACGCGCTCCCCGTCGCGGTCGACCTCTCCTATCGCGAGGACTGTCTCGCCCGCCCGGAGCGCACCGCGCTGCTCGCCGAGCTCAACCGCTTCATCGCGATGGTGGAGACGCATACCGGCCACCCGGTGGTGCTCCGCGTCGCGCGCGGGTTCGACGGCGACTACATGGTCACCGCCGCGATCAACCGCCCCGCCTGGGCGATGGCGAACTTCCTCGACCCCGGCTACACGGCCCGCCCCTGGCGATTGTGGCGGGCGAGCGACATGCGCCGGGTCGACGGGATCGAGCAACCGGTGAACTGGGACGTGGTGGCACCATGAGTGAAGAGGCAACCCGGCTGATCGAAGCCGCCCGCACCGCCGCGCTCAACGCCCACGCTCCCTACTCGCGCTTCGCGGTCGGCGCTGCCCTACTGATGAGCGACGGCTCGATCGTCATCGGCGCGAACGTCGAGAATGCCAGCTACGGCCTGTCGCTCTGCGCCGAAACCGTCGCGGTCGCCACCGCCAGCGCCAGCGGCCGGCTGCGGGAGATCGTCGCGGTCGGCGTGATCGGCGGCGCGATGGACGCCGAGGGCCGCCCCACCGGCACGACGCCCGTCAGCCCCTGCGGCCGCTGCCGCCAGGTCCTGAACGAGGCCGCGCAGATGGCCGGTCGCGACCTCCCCGTCCATTGCGGCGCGGCACAGGGTGACGCGATCGAGCACCACCGCGTCTCCACCCTCCTCCCCCACGCCTTCGGCCCCGCCGACCTCGGCATCGGCTGAGTTCGCGGCCGACCGGCAACCCGCGGTTCAGCCGCTGCAGCTAGATCGTGCTCCCCCGCGAAGCGGGGGGCCAGCCCGGCCTCCCGCCTCCGCGGGAGCACAAGGATCGCTCCATGACCCGCGAAGACGCCCTCAAGAAAGCCGGCCTCGCCGCCGTCATCCTGCTCGCGCCCGGCGGCTTCATCCTCGGCGCCACCCTGCTCGCCCGCCACCTGTCCACCCGCGAGCCGAAATCGCCTCGCTCCTGACGCCGCTCCACCGCCGCCAGCCCCGCCGATACTCCGCGCAAACCCATCAGCCCGACCCCGATCGCTGGCGCGCGCGCAGCACCGCCTCAACGATGCCAATGCATGGGTTGGGCCTTGCGCCGCACCGGCGGAGAACGGCACAGCCGTTGCCGGGGAGATCGGAATGCCAGCTTTGACCCGGGACAACGTCACGACGGTCGCACGATGGCGCGCAGGTGCGACGCCTGGACGCGTCTTCGCTGCCGGTGCTGCGACCTATCTGCTGCTGTGCGTCGCTTCATACCGGTTCGTCCGTCCGGATACGCTCTTCTACTTCACCGACTATTGGGAACATCGCGCGGTCGTGGCCGAGGTGATCCGCCACGGCACGAGCTTGCTGGATCCGGTCTATGGCGAGGCTGCCCCCTCCCGGCAGTTCACGCCTTGGTCGCTGGCGCTCGGCTATCTGTCCCGCCTGTCGGGATGGAGCGTCGACACGTCGCTGGCGGCCGGTGCGCTGGTCGTGTCGGGTCTGTTCGTGTCCGGCGTCCACGCGTTTGCCCGCGCCTACTACCGGCATCGCTGGGCCCCTGCGGTACTGCTGGCGGCGCTGACCTGCGCCTGGGGGATACCACCCCTGATCTGGACGGGTTTCCACTCCCTCCGCTCGCAGCTCCATGGCAACTACTACCCTGCGTCCCTGGTCTTCGCGCTGACCCTGATCGCCTGGGCGCTCACGGTGCGACTGTTGCAGACGGAAATGCGGACCGCGAGGTCGTTGGCGCGGGCGACGCTGCTCGTGTTGCTGGTGGCGATCGCGCTCGTCACCCACCCCCTCAACGCGGCCTTGCTGCTGGCAGGGGCAGGCGCGCTCGCGATGGTCTACCCGGATGTGCCTCCGGCGCGACGTCTCGGCGTTCTCGCCCTGCTCGGCGGGGGCGTGCTGGCGAGCGCGGGCTGGCCTTATTTCAACCCGCTCGCGATGGCGGGGTCGGGGGCCGCCCGCGGGCAGGCGACGTTCAATAATTTCGGTTTCTTCTTCGATCCCATGTTCGTGGTGGCGCTGTTATGGCCGGCGGGCTTCGCGCTTGCGGCGATCCGGGCGCAGCTGCTCGAGCCGCGAACGCGCGTGCCCGCCATCGCCTGTATCGCGATCTTCGCCGCTTATGTTGCAGGTGGGATCGCCGACGTTTCGGTATCGCATCGCCTTCTCGCCTATGTCGCGCTCGCGCTTCAGCTGATGCTGGTCTGGCTGGTGCTGGACGTGATCGACGGCCACCCGCCCGGCGCGCTGGAACAGGTATCGGCGAAGGGCTGGCGCGTCGCGGGGCGGATCGCCGCGGTGATCGTCGCGATGCAGGTGCTGCTGGCGATCCAGCAGCTGGTCCAGCCATGAGCGCTGAACGGCGTCCGGGTCCCGGCTCGTCCCGTTGATGCGGAGATGCGCCTGGTGCAGGCCGCGCTGCCGCTCGACGCGCGGGTGCTGGGCTGGGACAGCGCGGCGCTGGTGCTGCCGTCCTATGGCGTGAAGGTCGTTGCCTTTCCCCGGCCGATGCCGCTCAGCCCCAGCGACGCGGCGCGGCAGGCCGACGTCGGCCGCTTCTTCCGCCGCAACACCTCCGACTGCGATCGAGGGGCGATCGCGATGCGCTGGGGAGCCACGCACGTCGCCTGGCTCACGCCCGAACTGGGACGGCCTGTCCAACGTGAGTTGACCCGGCATGGTGCCGTAACCGCGCCGGTCGGATGGTGGCGGATCACCGCCGCGCCTCCACCCTGTTCAGCCGCTCCTGCCGGAAGGTAGGCATTATTCAGGACGCCGAGCCCCATCCGGCATCCGACACGCATGACCCGCCGGCCGAGGATCCGCAAGGCTTGCTCCCCGCCCGACTTGTCGCGAAAGGACAGGCAAAAGGGGACCCACCATGCCGATCCTGTCCGACCGCTGGATTCGCGAACGCGCGCGCGCCGACGCCATGATCGAGCCGTTCGTCGAGGCACAGCGACGCGATGGCTGCATCAGCTACGGCCTGTCGTCCTACGGCTATGACGCGCGGGTCGCGGACGAGTTCAAGATCTTCACCAACGTCGATTCGGCGACCGTCGACCCCAAGGACTTTGCCGCCAACAGTTTCGTCGACCGCAAGACCGACTGCTGCATCATCCCGCCCAACAGCTTCGCGCTCGCCCGCACCGTGGAGTATTTCCGCGTCCCCCGCGACGTGCTGGTGATCTGCCTGGGCAAGTCGACCTATGCCCGCTGCGGGATCATCGTCAACGTGACCCCGCTGGAGCCCGGCTGGGAGGGGCACGTCACCCTCGAGTTCAGCAACACGACTCCGCTCCCTGCCAAGGTCTACGCCAACGAGGGCGCCTGCCAGTTCCTGTTCCTCCAGGGCAATGAACCCTGCGAAACCAGCTACGCAGACCGTCTCGGCAAATACATGGGCCAGCGCGGGGTGACCCTGCCGCGCCTCTGACCTCACCCGTCACCCCGGCCTTGTGCCGGGATGACGAACGGTGTGGGCCAGAGCTATCCCTTCACCAAGGTCACCTGCGCCACGTCGATTCCCCCACCCCGGAAGCCGCCCTCGCAGTACATCAGGTAGTACCGCCACAGCCGCTGGAACCGAGCGTCGAACCGCGCCGGCAGCCGTCCTTCCGCCACCGCCGCATCGAACCGTACCCGCCACCGCCTCAACGTCTCGGCATAATCCGCCCCGAACCGATGGAGGTCGCACCACGCCAGCCCCCGCGCCTCCGCCAGCGCCCGCAACCGGCTCTCCGACACCAGCATCCCGCCCGGAAACACGTGCCGCTGGATGAAGTCGACCCCGCGCGCATAGGCCGGGAACACGTCGTCGGCGATGCTGATGAACTGGATCGCCGCCCGTCCGCCCGGCTTCAGCACCCGCGCGATCGTGTCCAGATACGCCGGCCAGTACCGCTCGCCCACCGCCTCCACCATCTCGATCGAGGCGACCGCGTCATAGGTCCCGGCGACGTCGCGGTAATCGCACAGCGCCACCCCCACCCCCGACAACTCCCGTGCGTCCACCACGGCCTTCTGCTCGGCCGACAGGGTGAGCGCGGTCACCCGCCGCCCTCCTGCCGCCGCGGTGGCTGCGAACGATCCCCAGCCGCATCCGATCTCCAGGATCGTGTCCTCCGCCCGCGTCGCGGTCCGGTCCAGCACCGCGTTCAGCTTGGTCGCCTGCGCCTGCTCCAGCGTCTGTTCGGGTCGGTCAAAGATTGCGGACGAATAGGTCATCCCCTCGTCCAGCCATTCGCGATAGAAGTCGTTGCCCAGGTCGTAATGCGCGGCGACGTTGCGCCGCGACCCGGTCCGGTCGTTGCGCCGCAGCCAGTGCCCCGCCCGCGCCGCCGCCTGCACCACCGGTCCCGCCCGCGCCGCCCGTCCCAGCGGCAGGCGGTTGAGCATGAACAGGTCGAACAGCGGCACCGGATCGGGGCTCGACCAGTCGCCCGCCTCCCACCCCTCGTACCAGCCGATCGACCCCGCGGTCGCCAGCCGCCGCAGCGCCCGCCAGCGATGCACCCGCACCACCGGCACCGGCCCCTCACGCCGCCCGCCCAGCACCCGGTGCGTCCCGTCGGGCAGCTCCGCCTCGATTGCGCCCGCCGCCAGCCCCCGGTCGATCCGGTCGAGCAGCCGGTGATACGGCCATGCGGTCCACTTGCCCCCAGTCATGCGCGCAGCCCATGCCGCCCGCCGCGGCCGGGGGGAAGGGCCTACAGCGCCCGCCCCGCCGCCAGCGCCCGTTCGCGCGCCGCCCGATGCTCGACGATGGGTGCCGGATAGTCCTCCGGCCGTACCCCGTTCCCCTCCGGATCGTGGATGGCCTCGTCGGACAGGTGCGCCAGCTCGGGCACCCAGTCGCGGATATACGCCGCCGCATCGTACTTCACCGACTGGGTCAGCGGTGCCATGATCCGGCTCCACATCTGGGAATCCAGCCCCGACCCCGCGATCCACTGCCAGTTGAAGGCGTTGTTGGGATAGTCGGCATCGACCAGGCAGTCCCAGTACCAACGCTCCCCCTCGCGCCAGTCGATCAGCAGGTGCTTGACCAGGAAGCTCGCGGTCAACAGCCGCGCCCGGTTGGGCAGCCAGCCCGTCTGCCACAGCTGGCGCATCCCCGCATCGACGATCGGATAGCCCGTGCGCCCGCGCTGCCACGCCTGCAGGTCGCGCTTCGCCTCCGCCCCCGTCCGCCACGCGAGCTTCTCGTACTTCGCCCGCACCGCACGGTCGCCATAGTCGGGGATTGCCGCGATCACCTGCGCGGTAAAGTCGCGCCACGCCAGCTCGCGCAGGAACTTGTCCTCGCCGTCCCTGCCGTGCACCGCGTGCCACACCGCGCGCGGCGAGACCTCGCCGAAATGGAGATGCGGCGACAGGCGAGAGGTGGTGTCGTCGCCCGGCCGATTGCGACACTCGGCATACCGGTCGATCACCGGCCCCATCGCCGCCAGCTTGTCGCGCGCCGCCGCCTCGCCGGGAGTCCACGCCGCCCCGAACCCGCCCGACCAGTCGGGCGCAGTCGGCAGCAGGGCCCAGTCGTCCAACGCGTCGCTATCCGGCCAGCGCGCCGGGGCCGTGATCCGCTCAGGGATCGGCAACGGCGCGTCCGGCGGCATCCGCGCCGCCAGCGCCCGCCACCACGCGGCATAGGCCCGGAACCGCTCGCCCCCGCCGGTTCGCGGTTGTTCCCCGACGATCAGCCCGGCACCGTGATGCAGGACAAGCCGCTCGCCCAACCCCGCCTCCGCCTCCCGCCACCAAGGCTCGGGCTGGTGCGTCGCATGGACCGCCTCCGCGCCCGTTTCGTCGACCAGCGCCGCCAGCACCGCTGCCGCCGCGCCCCGCCGCAGCACCAGCCGGCTGCCCCGCGCGCTGAGGTCCCGCGCCAACGCCGTCAGGCTCCGGTGCAGCCACCACCGCTGCGCCTCGCCCATCCGCCAGTGGCCGGGCGTCTCGTCGTCGAGGATATAGACCGGGATCACCGCCCCCGCTTCCGTCGCGGCGACCAGCGCCGGATGATCGTGGAGCCGGAGTTCCTGGCGAAGCCAGAGCAGGACGGGCGCGGTCATTGCGGCGATACGCGCGAGGCCGCCCACCGGCTCCCGGCCCGCTGACAAATGTCAGGATTCGCGATCCTCCCCCGCCAGGGGGAGGTGGCAGGCGCAGCCTGACGGAGGGGGAGGATGCCCTGACGCGGGTTGGTGGTGCCGCCCCCTCCGTCGCCTTCAGCGCCACCTCCACCTGGCGTGGGAGGATCAACAACGCGCGCTTACCCCGACGCCTCCTTCCTAGAATGCCATCGCCAACCGCGCATGCAGCGCCCGCGCCGGGCTCGCTCCCGCTTCCTCGTCCTGCGCCGCATCCAGCAGCGCGACCCGGCGGTGCAGGTCCGCACTGGCGACGATCAGCGCCGCCGCGCGCGGGGGCAGCGCCGCCACCAGCGCCTCGTCCACCGCCGGCGCGCTGCCCAGCCGCCGCGACGGATCGGTCGCATCGCGCGCGGAGAGTTCGCCCGCGTCCAGCGCCCGCTGGGTCAGCAGCCATGCAATGACGTGCATCAGCCGGGTCGTGACCTTGAGCGACTCGCAGCTGAACCCGACCCGGTCGAGCGGGTTCAGCGTCGCCCGCTCCTCGCGCCCGCCCACGTCGAAATAGGCGCGTGCCTCGTCCGCCAGCACCATCGCCTCGACATACAGGCTGCCGACGAGCTTGCGGCGGACCTGAGCGGGATCGACGGGAATGGTCATGGAGCAAAGCCTGCCATGCGGTCCGACCGGCCCGCAAGCGCTCCGCCACGCCCGAACCGTCCCGCGGTGGGGCACATCGTCACGCGATGATGTCGGGAACCAGCCGGTCCTCCACCAGCGCCATCTCGTCGCGCAGCCGCAGCTTGCGCTTCTTCAACCGGGCGAGCTGCATCTGGTCCGACGATCCCCCGTCCACCAGCGCCCCGATCGCCGCGTCCAGGTCGCGATGCTCGGTCTTCAGCGCATCCAGCCTCGCCCTGAGCTGTCCGTCCTCACTCATCATGCCCCCGCGCGCCATGCCCCGCGCCGTCCGGTGCCGCGCCGGCGCGCGGGCGGCAAGGCCAATCGTCGCCCGATCGTCGCATGACACACGCCGGTCGTCGCTTTCCCCCGCGACTTTGCCCGCGATCGATGGTTTAACCGGCTCCCCACGATGCACAGGAGGTTCCATGCACTCGACCCACCAGACCGCCTTGGAGTTCAAGCACGCGACGCTGGACCGAAGGATCGCCGATGAAGAGGGCCGCCCGTCGCCCGACTCGGCGGTGATCGCCGGGTTGAAGAAGCAGAAGCTCCGCATCAAGGAGGAGCTGTCGACGCTGTAGACCCCGCCGCGACCGGCCTTGCACGACGGGGCCGGTCGAATGCCGGACGTTCACAGACGAACGAGGCCAATGCGGATCATACTGGTGCCGCGATCGGCTCGCCACGCCCGTTACCCCGGCCTCGAGCCGGGGTCCCGCTTCTCACGTTGAGGTTAGCTGCCCTGGACGCAGGTGCCCCCGGATCCTAGCGTCGCGACGGCACCTTGGCCTGCATCGGCGGTTTCGCCCGTCCGCCACCCACCGGCTTGCGCGCCAGCTTGGGATCGACCGGCTGGTCGAACGCGATGCCCAGCCGCTGGCTCTCGCACCACGCGACCCGCCCGGCAATCTCGCCGATGCCTCGCATGTCCAGCGCCACCGGGGTGCCCACCGCCACCGTGCGTGGATATTCCGCCATCAGCCCGCCTTCGGACAGGTTGCGCACCCGAACCTCGTGCACCGGACCCTGACCCGCCAGCTGCATTCGCGCCAACAGGAACAGGCTGTCGCGCTTGCGATCGCCATCCGGCTCGCCCGATGCGTCGGCAGCAGCAAGGGGCAGGATCGGCGTCATGGTCTCGCTCAAACAGTGGCTTGGCGCGCCGTTGTGCGCGCCAAACCTGCCCAAAGGGTTAACACGCGCGCAGCCTTTGCGGCCGACCGTCCCATATCGGTATCCCGGATCGGTGCCGGCGCGCCCGAGGGGCGACCAAATCACGCCGCACCTCGGGCACCAGACCACCAGCCCCCGTCATCCCGGCCTTGTGCCGGGATCCACCGAGCCACAAGCAGTCGGCCCCGAAAGTGGTTAGAGCCTTCCCGAAGGTCGCGCAACCCGAGCGCCCGCCGCGCAGACGCGTCGGTCAAAGCAGCCGAGGTTCCCGTCGCGCCCGCGCCTTCAATCCTCGCGGCTGACCTTCTCGTGCCGTTCGTGGCGCTCCTGCGCCTCGACCGTCATGGTCGCGATTGGCCGCGCTTCCAGCCGGGCGAGGCTGATCGGCTCGCCGGTGACCTCGCAATAGCCATACTCGCCCTCCGCGATGCGGCGGATCGCTGCGTCGATCTTGGACACCAGCTTGCGCTGCCGGTCGCGGGTGCGCAGCTCGATCGACCAGTCGGTCTCGCTCGATGCGCGGTCGGTCAGGTCCGCCTCACGCAGCGAATCGATCTGGAGCTGCGACAGCGTGCACGCCGCCTCGCGCAGGATGGCGTCCTTCCACGCCATCAGCTTGCCCCGGAAATAGGCCTGCTGCTTCAGGCTCATAAACGGCTCGTCCGCCGTCGGTCGATAACCGTCGTCGACGTCGTTGGCCGCTGCCGGCGCTACGTCGGATACGCGATTCAGTACCGTCGCCATGCCACTCTCCCTTCGGCCCGCCGACACTCTGTTATGCCGATCAGACCGCCCCCGATCACCGTCGCGCCTATAGTCGCGCGTCCGATGGGCGACAAGCCGGCTCGATTTCACTTATCGATGTTTGTAGGATCGATTGTTGCGCGCATGTCACGTGAGGTGCCGAGGAAGTTCTGCGTCCTGCAATGCCGCTGCCGACCTCGGACTGTTCCAGCGCAGGACATTAACCCTGGCGTGGCAGGCAGCATCCTTGTCTCAATTCGCAACCGCGCACGATTGCTGGTTAACGCGCTTGCGCTTAACCGATCGTTTTGCACTTTCGTCCGATAGGAAGTCCGATCGTCCCCGAACCGGGACGACCGGCAACGGGAAAGTGACAGCTATGTCAGTGCGGATGGCCTTGGCGAAACTCTGTGCCTGCGCAGCCGGCGGTGCAGTGATTGGTGGCGGGGCGGTGCATGTCGCGGAGGGCCCCGCGCGCGCCGCCTGGGCCCAGTCGACGAAGACGAAAGCGGTCAAGCGAGTCGTCCGCCGCCAGGTCGCGACCAAGCGCCAGGGCCGCCGCATCGTCCGGACGGTCACCACCACTACCGCGGCCTGCGCACCCACCGTGGTGACGGTTGCCAGCCAGGCCGCGCCGGTGCCCGTGCCGGTCCCGGTCGGCGACGGCTTTGTCGGCGGCGGTGGAGGCGGCGGGTTCGCGCCGATCATCGGCGGCGGCGGGTTCGGCGGAGGCGGCGGGTTCTTCGGTGGCGGCTTCTTCGGCGGCGGCGGCAGCTCGGGGTCGAGCGGCAGCATCGTGGTTTCGTCCACCTCCAGCAGCTCGTCCGGCAACGTGTCGAGCAGCTCTTCGGGCAATGTGTCGAGCTCCAGCTCGACCGGCGGCGCCAGTGTCGACGTGAACGTCGACAATCAGAACAACGTCAACAACAACAACTCCAACAGCAACAACAACTCGAACAACCAGAGCCAAGGGCAGAACCAGAACCAGAACCAGAACCAGAACCAAAACCAGAACCAAAATCAGAACCAGAACGAAAACCAGAACCAGAACGGCGGCGGCGGCGACAAACCCGGAAAGCCCGGCCATCCCGACAAGCCCGGCTCCTCCAGCTACGGCGGCAGCACCGGCTCGACCAGCAGCTCGTCGGGCAGTTACGGCTCCAGCAGCTCGGGCTGGTCCTCGTCGGGCGGCTGGGCGTCGTCGGGCGGCTGGTCGTCCAACGGTTCGAGCAGCGGATCCTCGTCCGGCTCGTCCTCGTCCAGCAGCTCGTCATCCAGCTCCGGGTCCAGCTCGGGCTCGTCATCGGGGTCGAGCAGCGGCTCCAGCGGCGGCCCGCCCGCGCCCGTGCCCGCGCCGCCGATGATGCTCCTGTTCGGTGCCGCCGCCGCCGCCCTGGTCGCCCGCGGCCGCCGCGCCAAGGCGGCCTGATACGAATGGGAGGCCCGCCGCCGCCTGCGACGGGCCTCCCGACCCTCAACGCGTCACCCCGGACCTGATTCCAGGTCCCGCCTCAGATCGACACGATCACGCGTTCTTCAGCGCTTCTTCGATCGCGTCCACCGGATGCCCGGTCAAGTCCTTGGCCAGCTCGCCTGCCAGCCGGTCGCTCACCGCCTTGTGGTAATGCTTGCGCATCTCGCCCAGCGTCTTGGGCGGCGCGACGACGATCAGCTTCTCGAAATGGTTGACCAGCGCCCGCTTGCGCAGCAGCTCGGCCGCGTCCGCCGCGAACCGGTCCTCCTCCTGCTGGTGATAGTCCGCTTCGCCCATCGACGCGCCCGCACCGCCGCCGGACGTAGTGCCCGCATTGGTCGACGCGGAGCCGCCCGCCTGATCGGTCTTCTGGTCGCCATCCTTGGGGTTGGCCTGCTCGGCGGCATGCTCCACCTTCAGGTTGGGGAACTCGCCATCGCCTTCGTTGCGGAAGAACAGCATCTTGCGCCCATCGGCGACCACCACGAACGCATTGTGCGGGACCTGCATCGCTTACTCCTTTGATGATCTTCGTCACGCATTGAACGCAGGCCGGCCCGATCGGGTTGCCGTCCCCACGATGGTTGCGCCGCTCCCCACGCCCGGCCATAGCCTCTCGCCATGCACGACATCCGTCTAGTCCGCGACAACCCCGCCGCCTTCGACGCCGCGCTCGGCCGGCGGGGGGTCGCCGGTGCCGCCGCCCCGCTGCTCGCCCTGGACGAGCGCCGCCGCGCCACCGTGGCGGAGGCGCAGGCCGCGCAGACCCGCCGCAACGCGCTGTCCAAGGAGATCGGCCAGGCCAAGGCGCAACGCGACGAGCCCCGCGCCGCCGCGCTGATGGCGGAGGTTGCGGCCCTCAAGGAGGCGCTCCCCCGCCTTGAAGCCGACGAGGCCGCCATCGGTGCCGAACTCGACGCCGCGCTCGCCGCGCTCCCCAATCGCGCCGCCGCCGACGTCCCGGACGGCACGGACGAGGCCGACAACGTCCTCGTCCACCAGCGCGGCACACCGCCCGACTTCCCCTTCTCCCCGCGCGAGCACGACGCGATCGGCCCCGCGCTCGGCCTCGATTTTGAAACTGGCGCCGCAATCGCCGGCGCGCGCTTCACGCTGGTTCGCGGCCCCATGGCCCGCCTCGCCCGCGCGCTCGGCCAGTTCATGCTCGACCGCCTGTCGCACGATCACGGCTATGAGGAGGTCATTCCTCCCCTCCTCGTCCGCGACGCCGCGATGTTCGGGACGGGACAGCTGCCCAAATTCGCCGACGACCTGTTCCGCACCACCGACGACCGCTGGCTGATTCCCACCGCAGAGGTGTCGCTGACCAACATCGTCGCCGACAAGATCCTCGCCGAAAAGGAACTTCCCCTCCGCTTCGCCGCCCTCACCCCCTGCTTCCGGTCGGAGGCAGGCGCGGCCGGCCGCGACACCCGCGGCTACATCCGCCAGCACCAGTTCGACAAGGTCGAGATGGTCTCGATCACCACCCCCGACGCCTCCGACGCCGAGCACGAGCGGATGACCCAATGCGCCGAAGGCGTGCTCGACGCGCTGGAGCTGCCCTACCGCCGGATGCTGCTCTGCGCCGGCGACATGGGCTTCTCCGCCGCCCGCACCTACGACCTCGAAGTGTGGCTCCCCGGCCAGGCGCGCTATCGCGAGATTTCGAGCTGCTCGACCTGCACCGACTTCCAGGCCCGCCGCATGAACGCGAGGTTCCGGCCGGAGGGCGAGAAGGGGACAAAGTTCGTCCACACCCTCAACGGCTCCGGCCTCGCGGTCGGCCGCACGCTCGTGGCGGTGGTCGAGAACTACCAGCAGGCGGACGGCAGCGTCGCCGTCCCCGCCGCCCTCCGCCCGTATCTCGGCGGGCTGGAGCGGCTTGGCTGATGCGCATCCTCCTCACCAACGACGACGGCTACCACGCCGCCGGGATGCAGGTGCTCGAACGCATCGCGCGCCAGCTCTCCGACGACATCTGGGTGGTCGCTCCGTCCAAGGAGCAGTCGGGCACCAGCCGCTCGCTGACCCTCACCCGCCCGTTGCGCGTCCGCCGCTTCGACGATCGGCGCTGGGCGGTCGGCGGCACCCCCACCGACGCGGTCATGTTCGCACTGGGCGAGGCAATGCGCGACGCCCGGCCCGACCTGATCTTATCGGGCGTCAACCGCGGCGGCAACCTCGGCGAGGACGTCCATTACTCCGGCACCGTCTCCGCCGCGATGGAGGGCGCGCTCGCCGGGATCCGCTCGATCGCGTTGAGCCAGCGCTATGCCGCCCGCGCGCCCGGCAACGACGTCTCGTTCGCCACGGCAGAGGCATGGGGTGGACGCGTCCTCGCCCCCTTGCTGGCCGAGCCGTTCGAGCCCGGCACGCTGGTCAACGTCAACTTCCCGCCCGTCGAACCGCAAGCGGTGCAGGGCATCCGCGTCGTCCCCCAGGGCCTGCGCGAATATGGCCGCGTCCGGATGGACAAGCGCACCGACCCGCGCGGCTTCGACTATTACTGGCTCGCGCTCGGCCGGGTCGAGCACGTCCCCGGCTCCGGCACCGACCTCGAGGCGATCGAGCACGGCCTCGTCACCGTCACCCCCCTCCAGCTCGACCTCACCCACCGCGCTTCGCTGGGCCGGCTGGCGCAGGCGTTCGGATAGTCCCGAGAAACTCTCACGCCAGACCTCGTGCTCCCGCGAAGGCGGGAGCCCAGACTGGACCCCCGCCTTCGCGGGGGTACAAGGGCAACCGGGCCCCGCTCCAATGCGCGGCGACACGCTCTACGTTTTCCTCTCGATCGGGAAGGCACCGAATGCGCCAGGCATGGCTGATGGCAGGATGGCTGGTCGCAGGCTGCATCCCCAGCATCGACTCAGGCCCCACCGCCCCGCCGCCCCCCGAAGTCGCCACCCCCGAACCGCAGGAGCCGATCCGCCACGTTCCCGACGAGGAGCCGGTCGCCACGCTCCCCGCCCCCCGCCCCGCCTGGGAGGCGCGCCCGGTCGCTCCCGACGCGGCCACCATCGAGCCCACCGACTATCTCGTCGCCCGCGGCGACACCCTGCGCGCCATCGCCATCCGCACCGGAGCGGGCGACGAGGCGATCGCCCGCGCCAACGGCCTCGTCCCGCCCTACACCGTCCGCATCGGCCAGCGGCTGACCATTCCCGGCGGCCGCTTCCACCTCGTCCGCCCCGGCCAGAGCGGCATCGCCATCGCCCGCGCCTATGGTGTTCCCTGGAGCCGGATCGTCGCGGAGAACGCGCTCGCCGAACCCTATGTGCTGCGCGCCGGCCAGCGCGTGCTGATCCCCGGCCCACCCGCCGCCGCCGCCAGCCGCGCCGCGGAGCGCGCCGCCGCCTTCCGCCTCGACATCGACACCATCCTGACCGGCGGCGAGCCCGCGCTCGCCAGCAACCAGGCCCCCGCCAAACCCGTCGCCACCCCCGCCCGCGTCCTCCCCGCCACCGCCGCGGTGGTGCCGCCCGCGCGGCTGGCCGGCGGCGGCTTCGTCTGGCCGGTCGCGGGCCGGGTCATCAAGCGCTTCGGCCCCGGCGCCAGCGGCGAGCGCAACGACGGCATCAACATCGCCGTGCCCCTCGGCACCCCGATCCTCGCGGCGGCCGACGGGGTCGTCGCCTATGCCGGCACCGCGATCGCGTCGCTGGGCGGGCTCGTCATCGTCAAGCATGGCGGTGGCTGGACCAGCATCTACGGGTACGCCGCCCGCCTCAACGTCCAGCGCGGGCAGGCGGTGAAACGGGGGCAGCCCATCGCCACCTCGGGCGAGACCGGCTCCACCGACCGCCCCGCCCTCCACTTCGAACTCCGCCGCGGCCGCACCCCCGTCGACCCGCAAGGACAATTGCCGCTCAGTTGAGCTTCCCCGGCCAGGCTCAACCCGGATCGCTTCGATCATCCGGTCCCAACCCCGCCGGGGTGACGCCCCCACCCCCGCCGTGTAAGCGCGTCCCCGCCATGACCTACCAGTCCGATCTCCTGCGCATCCTCGACGGGCGCGGCTACATCCACCAGGCCACCCATCCGCAAGCGCTCGACGCGCTGGCCGCGAAACAGGTCGTCCCCGGGTACATCGGCTTCGACCCCACCGCGCCCTCGCTCCACGTCGGCAGCCTCGTCCAGATCATGCTGCTCCGCCGCCTTCAGCAGGCGGGGCACAAGCCGATCGTGCTGATGGGCGGCGGCACCGGCAAGATCGGCGACCCCAGCTTCAAGGACGAAGCCAGGAAGCTCGCCGGCGACGACACGATCCGCGCCAACGTCGCCTCCATCCGGCGCATCTTCCAACGATTCCTCCACTTCGGCGACGGCCCCACCGACGCGGTGATGCTCGACAACGCCGACTGGCTCGACGCGCTCGCATACATCCCCTTCCTGCGCGACGTCGGCCAGCATTTCAGCGTCAACCGGATGCTCTCGTTCGACTCGGTCAAGCTCCGCCTCGATCGCGAACAGTCGTTGAGCTTCCTCGAGTTCAACTACATGATCCTCCAGGCGTACGACTTCCTCGAGCTGTCCCGCCGCGCCGGCTGCCGGCTCCAGATGGGCGGGTCGGACCAGTGGGGGAACATCGTCAACGGCGTCGAGCTCGCCCGCCGGATGGACGGGACGGAGGTGTTCGGCGTCACCACGCCGCTGCTCACCACCGCCGACGGGGTGAAGATGGGCAAGACCGTGTCGGGCGCGGTCTGGCTCCACGAGGATCAACTGCCGCACTTCGATTACTGGCAGTTCTGGCGCAATACCGACGACCGCGACGTCGGCCGCTTCCTGCGCCTGTTCACCGACCTGCCGCTCGACGAGATCGCCCGCCTCGAACAGCTTCCCGGCGCCGGGATCAACGAGGCGAAGAAAGTGCTCGCGACCGAGGCGACCGCGATGTGCCGGGGCCGCGCCGCCGCCGAAGAGGCCGCCGAAACCGCCCGCCGCACGTTCGAGGAGGGCGCGGCCGGCGAGTCGCTCCCCACCGTCACCGCGATCGGCTCGATCGCCGTCGTCGACGCACTGGTCGGCCTGGGTTTTGCCAAGTCGAAGGGCGAGGCGCGACGCCTGATCGCCGGCGGCGGCGCACGGATCGACGGTGAGCGGGTGGCGGACGAGGCCGCGACCGTCACGGTCGGTGCCGCCCCCGTCCGGATCTCGGCGGGCAAGAAGCATCACGGCATGATTGTCGCGGGTTGAGCTAAGTCGCTGTTTACCCAGTCCCTTGCGCTTGCCTGCACGCCTCACCGCCAAGTCTGCCGGGGCGACTAGGCAAGGGGCGAGCGAGTGTTTCAGGCAAGATCCCGGGCGGAGGACGACCGGCGAGAGTCCCGCGACGAGGTGTTCCACCGCACTCGCGCTACCGGGTCCGGCGGGCTGCCGCTGGTGCTGCTCGTGGTCAACCTGTCGCCGGGCGGGCTGATGGCGCGGCTCGATCACCCGCTCGCCCCCGGCGACCCGCTGCGCATCCTGCTCCCCGACCTCGGCATGGTCGGCGCTCAGGTCCGCTGGGCGCTCGGCGGCCGCATCGGCTGCCAGTTCGACACGCCCGTATCCGCATCGGCCTACCGCCAACTTCTCGCCGCGATGGATGGAGCGACAAACAGCCGATGACACGAGCCGGCCCCGATGATAGTCTTCGCACGATCATCGGGAAGAACGGCAATGGGGAGGAGTGCTCTGTCTTTGGCCGCGACTGCGGCGTTGTTCACCACCCCAGCGTCGGCGGCGACGATCACTCGCAGCTTCGCCTTTACCGCGACCGACTTCTTCTATCCGGTCGGCGGCCCCGCCTCGGTCGACCCCGCTACCGGCCGCGTGACCGTGACCTTCGACACCGCGTTCGACCAGTTCGACTTCGCCTCGGGCGTGACGTTCAGCGGCAACTTCGCGCCGGGCGGTCCCGTAGGCTACACCTACCTCGCCGACGATGACCTGCTGGTGGTCGGCACACTGTGCGGGTGCGGCGAGCCGGTGGGAACGCTGTTCTCCAACCGCGACGCGTTCGGCCTCGGCATCGTCGGCGCGAGCGGGGTGCCGATGTTCGCCTTCTTCGGCCTGTCGGAGGCCGCGACGGGCACGGTCGCACTCGCCGACCAGGTCTCGGTCGCCGCAGTGCCCGAACCCGCGACCTGGCTGGCGATGATCGCCGGCTTCGGCCTCGCCGGCACCGCGCTGCGCCGCCGCCCCTACCGCCTGCGCGCGGTGCGGTACGCCTGAGGCGGGGTGACGCGGAAACAGAACCGTCGTGCTGAGCTTGTCGAAGCACCGTCCTTCTCCTGGCGGGCGATCAGCTTGCGGATAGAAAAACAGCGCTTCGACTTCGCTCAGCACGAACGGAGATGAGCCGGCGGGATTCGTCCCGCCCTAACCCCGCCGCACCAGCAGCACCCCTGCCAGCACCAGCACGACGCC
>Ga0325400_1000953_pt1 | contig 22920 bp, 23 predicted proteins | sample PopdelMetagenome_2_FD_205662 | JGI IMG/M metagenome (GOLD analysis project Ga0325400, IMG submission 205662) | Populus deltoides microbial communities from Bellville, Georgia, United States - Xylem-PdKOR-R1 | ecosystem: Host-associated > Plants > Phyllosphere > Stem > Wood/Secondary xylem...
GTGAGTCGTCCATGTCCACACCCTCGCCACGCCGCGTGTCCGACCGAAGTCCCTGCCGCCCACGGCAGCACCGGTACGCCGTCAGCAGCCGTCGAGCAACCGTCGGCGGCCCTCAGCCGGGCTGGTAAGTGCCGACCGACCAGCTGTTGCCCTCCGGGTCCAGGACGGTGCCACCGCGGCCGCCGTAGGGCTTGCTCCCCGCCGGCGACGCCACGGTGCCGCCCGCGGCCACCGCACGCTCGAGGACGTTGTCCACCGCGGCGTCGTCGGCGACGACGAGGTAGCAGGCGGCCCGACCGGCGCTGTGCACGTCGCCGTCGGCACGGTCGGTGCCGAACATGATGCCTCCCCCGCCGGGCCAGACCCACTCGGCGTGGACGACGTCGGCAGGAGTGTCGTCGTCGCGCACAGTGAGGTGCTCGGCGAAGCCCACCGCCCGCAGCCAGGCGGTCATGGTCGCGGCGTCGCGCACGGAGAAGCTGTGCCACAGCCGGACGGCGGCGGCGGTGGGGACATCGATCGGGTCGGTGGTGTGCTGGGTCATGTCCTCACCCTGGCTCCTCGCCCGGGGCGGCGTCTTGAACGGAGGGGAGCTCGGCTCGGCCCCACGCCGTGGGTGGGAGACCGGCGAGGGAGACCCACTCCCGCGTCAGGTGGGCGTGGTCGGCGTACCCGGCCTCCGACGCCGCGCCGGCGAGGGTGCCGCCATGGCGCAGCGCGTCCACGACGGGGTCGCGGCTGCGCTCGAAGCGCGCGAGCCGCCGCCAGTGCGTCGGCGAGACGCCCGTCTCGGCCCGCACGAGGTCGCCGAGGTGACGGCGGGAGTAGCCGACCTCGTCGGCGACGTCGGTCACGTGCGCACCCCTGCCGAGCCTGGACAGGGCGTGCGCGACCGGCCGCTCCAGCCCCGGCCGGCGCTCGTCGTCCACCCGCCGACGGGCGGCGGCGAGCGCCGCGAGCACGAGCCTCGCCCAGTCAGGCCGCGGGGCGGAGGCCAGCTGCTCGGGCAGCCGGCGCAGCTCGGCGACCCGGCTGCCGGCACCGTCGAGGTCTTCGAGATCGACCAGCTGCTCGGCCAGCTGGGACGCCGGCAGCCCGAGGAGCGAGCGCGCCCCCGCGATCGTGAGCTCCACGTACACCCCGGCCTGCCGGGCGCCGTGCTGGACCCCCACCGCATGCAGGTGCAGGCCCGAGATCTGCGACCACGACGGCGGCGCCACGACGTCGCGGTCGGGACGGGTGACGACCAGGGGCTCTCCGACCGGGAGCACCCAGGTGACCGAGGTGCCGGGCAGCCCGATGTGGGTGCCGGGGGCGGTCGTCTCGTCGTAGGCGTGCAGGGCGGAGACCCCCGCCGGGCCCACCACGAGCCGATCCACCCTCCCACCGTAGGACGTCGGGCGGTCGGACGGGTGGTCTCGACAGGCTCGACCAGCGACCAGCGACCAGCGACCAGCGGTCAGCGGCGCTTTCGCTTCTCCCGGACCCGCTGGGTGATCACGATGGGGGTGCCGACGAACCCGAACTCCTCGCGGAGCCGGCGCTCGATGTAGCGCTCGTAGGAGGCCTCGAGCTTGCCCGAGGTGAAGAGCACGAAGGTGGGCGGCGCGGTGCTGGGCTGGGTGCCGAAGAGGATGCGGGGCTGCTTGCCGCCGCGCACCGGGTGCGGGTGCTCGGCGACCAGACGGCCCAGGAAGCCGTTGAGGGCGCCGGTGCCGACGCGGGTCTCCCACCCCTCGAGCGCCTTGTCGAGGGCCGGGACGAGGCGGTCGACGTGCCAGCCCGTGCGGGCGGTCACGTTGATCCGGGGAGCCCACGGCACCTGGACCAGGTCGCGCTCGACCTCGCGCTCGAGGTAGTAGCGGCGCTCCTCGTCGACGAGGTCCCACTTGTTGAACGCGATGACCAGGGCCCGCCCCGCCTCGCGGACGGTCTGCAGGATCCGCACGTCCTGCTCGGAGATCGGCTCCCCGCCGTCGACGACCAGCACGGCGACCTCGGCCCGGTCGATGGCGGTCGAGGTGCGCAGCGAGGCGTAGTACTCGTGCCCCGAGGCCTCCTTGACCCGCTTGCGGATGCCGGCGGTGTCGACGAACCGCCAGGTGCGCCCGCCCAGCTCGACCAGCTCGTCGACGGGGTCCACGGTGGTGCCGGCCACCGAGTCGACCACGACCCGCTCGCTGCCCGCCAGCCGGTTCAGCAGCGACGACTTGCCGACGTTGGGCTTGCCGACCAGGGCGATCCGGCGGGGTCCCCCGGCCTCCACGTCGCGCTCGGGCGGCGGCTCGGGCAGCGCCTCGAGAATGGCGTCGAGCATGTCGCCGGACCCCCGGCCGTGCAGGGCCGAGACGGGCCACGGCTCGCCCAGGCCGAGGTTCCACAGGGCGTAGGCCTCGGTCTCGGTGCGCAGGTCGTCGACCTTGTTGGCCGCCAGCACGACGGGCTTGTCGGCCCTGCGCAGGACCCGTACGACCTCCTCGTCGGCGTCGGTGATGCCGACGGTCGCGTCGACGACGAAGAGCACCGCGTCGGCCAGGGTCACCGCCACCTCGGCCTGGGCCGCGATCCGCTGCGCCAGTCCCCGGGCATCGGGGTCCCAGCCGCCGGTGTCCACGACGGTGAAGGCGCGCCCGTTCCAGACCGCGTCGTAGGGGATCCGGTCGCGGGTCACACCGGGCACGTCCTCGACCACGGCCTCCCGCCGACCGAGGATCCGGTTGACCAGGGTCGACTTGCCCACGTTGGGGCGCCCGACCACGGCGAGCACCGGCACCGGCCCGGCGGTCGTGCCGCTCCCGTCGGGGTCGACCAGGTCATCTGGTCCCAGGTCGTGCTCGGTCATGCCGATCGCTCCGTCACTCCGCCACCCGGATCCGCCTCGACCTCCCCGGGGGGCAGCGGCCCGGGCAGTGTCCGACCCGTGCGGCGCACGGAGTCCTCGATGTGGGCCAGCAGATGGGCCCGGAGCCGCCGCGAGGTCTCACCCACGAGCTCCTGGGTGCGTGGCCAGTCGGTCGCTTCGACGTCCATCGGCCGACCCAGCACCAGCTCCAGTCTCGCACGTTGGCGCGGCAGCGACGACATCGTGTCGCCGGGCTCGCGGGTGCCGAGGAAGCACAGCGGCACGATCGGCGCGCCGGTCACCAGCGCGAGGTACGCCGCGCCCCGGTGGAAGAGTGCGAGCTCCCCACCGCCGCGCTGGCCCTCGGGGAAGACCCCGACCACGCCGCCGCCGCGCAGGACCCGCAGGCTGGTGCGGACCGCCCGCGGGTCGGTGTGGAACCGGTCCAGCGGCACCTGCCCGCAGGTGCGCAGGAAGACCCCGAGCGGACCCTGGAACATCTCGGTCTTCGTCCAGGCGTGCACCGGCCGCGGCGCGAAGATCGCCATCAGGGGCCCGTCGACGAACCCGAGGTGGTTGGCCGCCACCACGACCGGTCCGCGCCGCGGGACGTGGTCGGCGCCGTGCACCGCCACGTCGTACCGCCGCCGGATCAACCAGCGCGACGCCGGCCGCCCCCCGTGCAGGAGCCAGCGGTGCGGGTGTCGCAGGTCGTCGGTCCGGGGCAGCGCCCGGTGGTCCGGGCGGTCCGTCACCGGCGCGACCCCACCGCGTCCCCGACCAGACCGGCCACCAGGTCGACCACCTCGGAGAGCGTGTACGCCGTGGTGTCGACCTCGACGGCCCCGTCGGCGCGCACCAGCGGGGCGGTGGCCCGGCCGGAGTCGATCCGGTCGCGCTCGCGCAGCGACGCCTCGGTCGTCGCGGTGTCCGACCCGCCCTCCTCCAGCGCCCGGCGTCCGGCCCGGGCCGCCGCGTCGGCCGTCAGGTAGACCTTGACCTGCGCCTGCGGCCAGACCACCGTCCCGATGTCCCGGCCCTCCACGACGATGCCGTGGCCGTCCTCGATGATCTCGCGCTGCAGGGCGAGCAGCCGGGCACGCACCTGCGGCACCGTGCTGACCGGCGAGACCGCCGCGTTGACCTCGGCTGACCGGACCTCGACCGAGACGTCGCGGCCGTCGACGGTGATGCTGGGGCCCGCGGGATCGGTGCCCGACACGAGCACCGGCTCGTCGACCCGGGCCGCCACGGCCGCGGCGTCGTGCGCGTCGACCCCGGCGTCGAGCATCCACCACGTCACGGCCCGGAACTGGGCTCCGGTGTCGAGGTAGCGCAGGCCGAGCCGGTCGGCGACCCCGCGGCAGGTGCTGGACTTGCCGGACCCGGAGGTCCCGTCGACGGCCACCACGACGTCGTCCATGCCCGCATCCACGGGCCGTGACCCTACCGGGGACTACCCGGACCGCTCGGGGGCCTGGTCGGGCACCGAACGCACCCGGCTGAGGTCCGAGCGCAGTGCGGCGGCCCCGTGGAGGTAGCAGTGGGTGATCTCGGCGCGGGGCAGCTCGGTCTCCACGTGGGCCATCATCCGGACGACCCGCGGCATCGACCGCTCGATCTCGAGCTCGCGGGCGCAGATCAGGGGGACGTCGCCGAACCCCAGCTGCCGCGCGGCGTACGCCGGGAACTCGCTGACCAGGTCGGAGGTCGCGGTGAAGATCACCGAGACGAAGTCGTCGACGGCCAGGTCGTTGGAGGCCATCACGTCCAGCACCATCTCCGAGACCCGCTCGAGCATGTGCTCGCGCTCGTCGGCCTCCAGCTGGGTCGCTCCCCGCACCGCTCGCATCGCCACGGGGGGTCACCCTTCCACACGGCTGACCACTGCTGGTCGAGCCTCAGGCCCCGACGCTGTCGAGCAACGGGCCCAGCTCGTCGAGGGTGAGCTCGCGGACCTCCCCCGGTCTCAACCCGTCGAGGCCGAGGGTGCCGAAGCGGGTGCGGCTGAGCTTGCGGACCGGGTGGCCGAGGTGGTCGAGGAGGCGGCGCACGATCCGGTTGCGGCCCTCGTGGATGGTCAGCTCCACGATCGACTTCTCCGGCCGGGCCGCGACGAGGCGGACCTCGGTCGGGCGCACCGGGCCGTCGTCGAGCTCGACCCCGGCCAGCAGCGCCTTGACCGTGCGCGGGTAGACCTCGCCGTCGACCTCGGCGACGTAGGTCTTGTCGATCTCGTACGACGGGTGGGCCATCTGCTGGGCGAACCCGCCGTCGTTGGTGAGCAGGATCAGCCCGGAGGTGTCGGTGTCGAGGCGGCCGACGTGGAAGAGCCGCTCGGGCCGGTCGGCGACGATGTCGCCCAGGGTGGGCCGACCCTCGGGGTCGGACATCGTGGAGACCACGCCGCGCGGCTTGTGCAGCACGAGGTAGACGTGGTCCGAGACCGGCGGCAGGCGGACACCGCCCACCCGGACCACCGCCGTGCGGGGGTCGACCTTGGTGCCGAGCCGGGTGACCACCTCGCCGTCGACCTCGACCTCACCGTCGAGCATCAGCTCCTCGCACTTGCGGCGCGAGGCCACCCCGGACTGGGCCAGCAGCTTCTGGAGCCGGACCAGGCCCTCGTCGTCGACCTCGATCTCACGGCTCACCGCCCCTCCCCCAGGGTCGGGCCGACTGCGGTGTCGGCCTCGGCAGGGTCGGTCGGCCGGCCACCGGCCGCGACCTGCTCGAGCTCGTCGGCCAGGTCGTCGATCTCCGGCAGGTACGGCGCCAGCTCGGGCAGGTCGTCGAGCCCGGTGACCCCGATCCGCTCGAGGAAGTACGACGTGGTGCGGTAGAGCGTCGCGCCGTGCTCGCCGTCGCGTCCCGCCTCCTCGACCAGGCCGCGGGTGAGCAGCGTCCGCATGACGCCGTCGACGTTGACGCCGCGGATGGCCGAGACCCGGGCCCGCGAGACGGGTTGGCGGTAGGCGACCACCGCGAGGGTCTCCAGCGCCGCCTGGGTGAGGCGGGCCTGCTGGCCCTCCAGCACGAAGCCCTCCACGACCGGCGCGTAGGCGTCGCGGGTGTAGTAGCGCCAGCCACCCGCGACCGGGCGCAGCTCGAAGCCGCGGTCGGCGTCGTCGTACTCCGCGGCGAGGGCGGCCAGCGCCTGCTCCACCTCCGGCGCCGGGTACCCGACGGCGGCGGCCAGGACGCCTGGGTCCAGGGGCTGGTCGGCGACCATGAGGACAGCCTCCAGCGAGGGCCGCAGCGCGGCGACCGGCACCGCGAGCCGCTCGTCGTCGGGGACGTCTCGGCTCACGGCTGCTCCTGCGCGGGGATGGACGGGGTGGTGGGGGGTGCGCCCTCGAACTCGTCGACCGCGCCGAGGTCGACCTCGGCGTCGGCGGGGCCGGTCCAGCGTACGGTCAGCTCGCCGAGCGCCTGCGCCTGCTCGAAGGCGACCGCACCCTCCCGGAAGAGCTCGAGCAGCCCGAGGAAGCGGGCGACCGTCGTCAGGGTGTCGGGCGAGTCGCCGCACAGCGCGCGGAAGGTCGAGGCCCCGGACCGCCGCAGCCGGCCCGCCACCACCTCGGTCTGCTCGCGCACGCTGACCCGGGCGGTGTGGATGTGCTGCAGCGACAGCTCGGGCACCGGCTTGGGGGCCAGCGCTCGTGCGGCCAGGGCGGCGAACTGGTCCAGCCCGATCCCGATGAGCACCTCCGGCAGCAGCGTGGCGTAGCGGTCCTCCAGCCCCACCGAGCGGGGGTGGCGGCGGGACTCCACCTCCACCCGGTCGCCCAGCAGCGCGGCGACCTGCTTGAAGGCGCGGTACTGCAGCAGCCGGGCGAAGAGGAGGTCGCGAGCCTCGAGCAGCGCGAGGTCCTCCTCGTCCTCGACGTCGCCCTGGGGCAGCAGCCGGGCCGCCTTGAGGTCGAGCAGCGTCGAGGCCACGAGCAGGAAGGAGGTGGTCTGCTCCAGGTCCCACACCGCCCCGATCGCCTTGACGTGGGCGATGAACTCGTCGGTCACCCGCGACAGCGCGACCTCGGTGACGTCGAGCCGGTGCTTGGCGATCAGGCTCAGCAGCAGGTCGAAGGGGCCCTCGAAGTTGTCGAGACGGACCGCGAACGCCGGCGGGGCGCCGTCCGCGGTCCCTCCGGGGGTGTCCGGGCCGGTGCTCACTCCTCGCGGGCGGCGAGCAGACGGCGTACGAGCAGGCTCTCGGCGCCCTCGTCGGCGAAGTCGGCCAGCACGAGGTCGATGGCCTCCCGCACCAGCCGTCCACGGTCCAGCACCAGCCCGTGGGCACCGCGCAGCTCCAGCCGGGTCCGCTCGAGGTCGAGCAGCTCGGCGGAGGTCACGTAGACCGTCATCTTCTCGTCGTGCCGGATCCGCCCGCTGGCGCCCTTCTTGCCGGGCTCCTCCGACCCGGCCTGCGAGTTCGTCTCGGGGGCGTCCGGTACGGCGTGCACGCCGCGGCGCTCCCCCGGCTCGGGTCCGCCGGCGGGCAGGACGGTGGGCCGGAACAGGTCGTCGGCGGAGGGCAGGTTCACCCGTCGAGGCATCGGGCGAGCACCTCCCGGGCCAGCTGCCGGTAGGACTCGGCGCCGGTCGAGGCGCTGGCGTAGGAGGTGATGGGCTCGCCGGCGACGGTGGAGTCGGAGAACTTCACCGTCCGGCGGATGACGGTGTGGAAGACGTCGTCGCCCCAGGCCTGCACGAGCCGCTCCATGACCTCGCGGCTGTGCAGGGTGCGGCCGTCGAACATGGTGCCCAGCACGCCGTCGACCGCGAGCGTCGGGTTGAGCCGCTCGCGGACCTTGTCGATCGTCGTCTTGAGCAGCGCCACCCCGCGCAGCGCGAAGTACTCGCACTCCAACGGCACGATCACGCCGTGCGAGGCGGTCAGGGCGTTGACCGTGAGCAGGCCCAGCGACGGCTGGCAGTCGATCAGGATGACGTCGTAGGTGGCCAGCGCCGGGGCGAGCACCCGCTGGAGGGTCTGCTCGCGGGCGACCTCCTGCACCAGCTGGACCTCGGCGGCGGAGAGGTCGATGTTGGAGGGCAGCAGGTCCATGCCCTCGATCCCCGAGGGCACCACGACGTCGTCGATCGTGACGTCGGCCTGCATCAGCAGGTTGTAGATCGAGAGGTCCATCTCGTGGGGGTTGAGCCCCAGGCCCACCGACAGCGACCCCTGGGGGTCGAAGTCGACCAGCAGGACCCGGCGGCCGTACTCGGCGAGCGCTGCCCCCAGGTTGATGGTGGTCGTGGTCTTGCCCACGCCGCCCTTCTGGTTGCACATCGCGATGACCCGGGCGCCGCCGTGGACGGTCAGGGGGGTCGGCTCGGGCAGGTGCGGCATCGGCCGGCCGGTCGGACCGAGCACCTCGCTCGCCGTCCCCTCGGCGTCGGCCGCGGGCGGTGCGGCGGGTGCGGGCTCGCGCCGGACGGGCCGCTCGAAGGGCAGCGGCTCGGCCGGCTGGTGCGACGCCCCCGCCGGCGCCGGCACCCGTGGGCGCGGGGGCATCTGCGGCGCCGCCGCACCCGTGCCGCCCGCCATCGCGGACGGGCTGTGGAATCCCTGGGATCCGTAGAATCGCTGGTCCATGACTGCCTCCCGGCGTCCGGGCCCCTTCCCCGGGGCCGGTCACCGACCAGTCAACAATGTCGACACGGCGACATCGGGGACGTCGTCCGCGACGCGCCGATCAGCCCGGGGAGCCGGTGAGGGACCGCATCGCGGTCGTCGCCAGCACCAGCTCGCCGAGGTCGTCGGTGGCGTCGAGGTCGGCGGTGGCCTCGACCACCCAGTCGTGGTCGCCGTCAGGGTCCTCCAGGGTCTGGGTGACCCGCAGCAGGCGTACGACGGCCCCCTCGGGGTCGGCGCCCGGCGGGGTGCCGGTCTCCTCGGTGGAGGTGAGGAGGTCGGGTCCGCGGGCGTCGGCGTCGGTGCGGACCTCGTCGTGCTCGTCGTAGTAGGACCCGATCGCCTCGTCCCACCGCGACCGCGTCATCGCGACCTCGCGCGGGGGGTCGACCCGGTCGGCGGCCGCCCGCTCCAGCGCCACCAGGCCGTCGAGGTCATCGCGGGCGACTAGGGCGACCCGGCGCCACATGGCGTTGCGGACCATGACGTCGAAGGCCCGACCCTGGCGTGACAGCGGCCTCGGGGAGGCGGGCTGCGCCCCGTCGGTGACGGTGCGGGGGGCGGCGTCGGGATCGGCGAGGGCCTCCCACTCGTCCAGGAGCGAGGAGTCGGTCTGGCGCACCGTCTCCCCCAGCCACTCGAGGAGGTCGTCGAGGTCGGGGGTGCGGTGGGCGTCCGGCACCGTCTGGCGCAGGGCCCGGTAGGCGTCGGTGAGGTAGCGCAGGACCAGGCCCTCGGAGCGGGCCAGGCCGTAGCGGGACACCACGTCGGTGAAGCCCGCACCCTGCTCGTACATCTCCCGCACCACAGACTTGGGGTCCAGGGCGTCCTCGCGCAGCCAGGGGTGCCGCTCGCGGTAGACCTCGTAGGCGGCCTCGAGCAGCTCGGCCAGCGGGCGCGGCCAGGTGATCTCCTCGACCTGTGCCATCCGCTCGTCGTAGTCCAGCCCGTCGGCCTTCATCTCGGCGATCGCCTCGCCGCGGGCCGCGTGCCGCTGGGCCAGCAGCACCTGCCGGGGTGCCTCGAGCGTCGCCTCGACGACCGAGACCAGGTCGAGGGTGTAGGTCTCGGCCTCGGGGTCGAGGAGGTCGAAGGCGGCCAGCGCGAAGTGCGAGAGCGGCTGGTTGAGCGCGAAGTCGACGGGGAGGTCCTCGGTGAGCACGTAGCGCCGGCCGTGCCGGTCGGGCTCCCCCAGCCGGGTCACCGTGCCGGAGTGCCACAGGCTGCGGGTCAGCCGCAGCGCCCGCCGGGCCAGGCGCAGCTGCTGGCGCCGGGGCTCGTGGTTGTCGGTGAGCAGTCGCCGCAGCACCGGGAAGGCGTCCTCCTCGCGGGAGAGCACGTTGACGAGCATCGCGTTGTCGACCCGCATCCGCGACACCAGCTGCTCGGGAAGGCCGGTGGTGAGCTTGTCGTAGGTCTGCTCGGTCCAGACCACCGTGCCCTCCGGCGGCTTCTTGAGCTGGGCCTTGCTCTTCCGCTTGGCCTGCTTCTCCTCGCTCATCGCGGCGTTCTTGGCCGCCGCCTTGGCCTTCGCCCTCTCGTTGTCGATGACGTGGGGTGGGGCCTGCACCACCACGGAGCCGGCCACGTCGAAGCCGGCCCGGCCGGCCCGGCCAGCGATCTGGAGGAACTCCCGGGTGCGGAGCACCCGCGACCGCTGTCCGTCGTACTTGGCCAGGCCGGTGAACAGCACGGTGCGGATCGGCACGTTGATGCCGACACCGAGGGTGTCGGTGCCGCACACGACGGTCAGCAGCCCCGCCTGGGCCAGCTGCTCGACGAGGCGGCGGTAGCGGGGCAGCATCCCGGCGTGGTGCACCCCGACGCCGGCGCGGAGCAGCTTGGCGAGGGTCTTGCCGAAGCCGGCCCCGAAGCGGAAGCCGGCCAGTCGCTCCTTGAGCGCGTCTGCGACGGGGAACTTCCGGGTCAGCAGGGTCCCGGCGTGCTCCACGGCGTCCTTCTGGGTGAAGTGGACGACGTAGACCGGGGCCTGATGGGTCGAGACGAGCTCGTCGAGGGTGTCGGCCAGCGGCTGGAGCGACCACGAGAACGTCAGCGGGACGGGCCGGACCGCGTCGTCGACGACCGCGACGGCACGGCCGGTACGCCGCTCGAGGTCGGCCGCGAGGTCGGTGACGTCACCGAGGGTGGCCGACATGAGCAGCATCTGGGCGTCGGGGAGCTCCAGCAGCGGCACCTGCCAGGCCCACCCGCGGTCGGGCTCGGCGTAGTAGTGGAACTCGTCCATCACCACCAGGCCGACGTCGGCGTCGCGGCCCTCGCGCAGGGCGATGTTGGCCAGGACCTCGGCGGTGCAGCAGATCACCGGGGCGTCGGCATTGACCGCGGCGTCGCCGGTGAGCAGGCCGACCTGGTCGGTGCCGAGCTCCTCGCAGAGGGCGAAGAACTTCTCGCTGACCAGGGCCTTGATCGGAGCGGTGTAGAACGACACCCGGTCGGTCGCCAGCGCCGCGCGGTGCGCGGCGAGGGCGACCAGCGACTTGCCCGACCCGGTGGGGGTGGCCAGCACGACGTGGTTGCCGGCCAGCACCTCCAGGATCGCCTCCTCCTGGTGGGGGTAGAGCTCCTGGCCGCGGGCCGCGGCGTACGCCGTCATCTGATCGAGGACGGCGTCCAGCGCGCCGGGGGCGACCTCGGTCCCGGTGCGCGTGCCGGTACTGGTGCCGGTACTGGTGCCGGTGTCGCTCACCCGCGGGCCCGGGGGTGCGCGGTGGCGAAGACCTCGCGCAGGTTGTCGACGGTGACCAGCGTGTAGACCTGGGTGGTGGTCACCGAGGCGTGGCCGAGCAGCTCCTGGACGACCCGGACGTCGGCACCACCGTCGAGGAGGTGGGTGGCGAAGGAGTGCCGCAGGGTGTGCGGGGAGACGTCGCGGGTCACCCCGGCCCGCTCGGCGGTGCGGACCAGGACCGCCCAGGCGGACTGCCGGCTGAGCCGACCGCCCCGGGAATTCAAGAACAGCGCGCCGCGGGACGCGCCCGCGGTGTCGAGGGTCGGCCGGCCGCGGACCAGGTAGGCCGACAGTGCCTCACAGGCGTAGCTGCCCATCGGGACCAGGCGCTCCTTGCCCCCCTTGCCGCGCAGCAGCACGGTGACCTCGGGGGCGTCGAGGGGGTCGAGGTCGTCGACGTCCAGTCCGACCGCCTCGGAGATCCGGGCTCCGGTGCCGTAGAGCACCTCGAGCAGGGCCCGGTCGCGCAGCGCGAGCGGGGTACCGGCGGCACCGGCGGTCTCGAGGATGGCCTCGACGTCGGACAGCGGGAGGGCCTTGGGGAGCCGCTTGGCCGGCGTCGGCGGCTTCACCGCGGCGGCCGGGTCGACCGTGGCCAGGCCGTCCGCGACGGCGAACCGGTGGTAGCCCCGGACGGCCACGACGGTGCGGGCTGCCGAGGCGGCACCCAACGGCGGGTGGTCGACGTCGCCCTCGCGCAGCCGGACCAGGAACGCCGTCACCAGGGCCTCGTCGACGTCGTCGAGACGCGCGACCCCGCGCTCGGCGAGGTAGGCCAGGTAGCGGCGCAGGTCGCGCCGGTAGGAGGTGAGGGTGTTGGCGGCCAGGCCCTTCTCGACGGTGAGGTGGTCGAGGTAGGTGCGGACCGCGGCACCCGGGGTCCCGGCGGGGTCCGCGACCCCAGCGGCCCCGTCGACCTCGGGGGCCGTGCCGGTCGAGGTCACCTCAGGCGCCGGCCAGCGCGTCGCGCACCGCGTCGCCGGGGGCCACCGCGGCCAGTCCGACCGCCTCGCCGACCGGGACGTTGGTGAGCCGACCCCGGTGGGTGTTGAGCCCCAGGGCCAGGCTGGGGTCGTCCTGACACGCCTGCGCCCAGCCCTTGTCGGCCAGCGCGACGGTGTAGGGCAGCGTCGCGTTGGTCAGCGCGAAGGTCGAGGTGCGCGGCACGGCGCCCGGCATGTTGGCCACGCAGTAGAACGTCGAGCCGTGCACCGCGAAGGTGGGGTCGTCGTGCGTGGTGGGCCGGGTGTCCTCGAAGCAACCGCCCTGGTCGACGGCGATGTCGACCAGCACCGAGCCGGGCTTCATCCGGGAGACGAGCTCGTTCGAGACCAGCTTGGGGGCCGCGGCCCCGGGGATCAGCACCGCCCCGATGACCAGGTCGGCCTCGGTGACCTGCTGCTCGACGGCGAGCCGCGAGGAGGCCAGGCCGCGCACCTGGTTGTGGTAGCGCCAGAACGACATCCGCAGCTTGTCCAGGTCGGTGTCGAGCAGGGTCACGTCGGCACCCATGCCCAGGGCGATGTTGGCCGCGTTCTGCCCCGACACCCCGGCCCCGATGATGACGACCTTGGCGCTGGCGACGCCTCCGACGCCGCCCATCAGCACGCCGCGACCGCCCTGGGCCTTGAGCAGGGCGTGCGCCCCGACCTGGGGGGCCAGGCACCCGGCCACCTCCGACATCGGGTAGAGCAGCGGGAGCGCACCCGAGGGCAGCTGGACGGTCTCGTAGGCCAGGGCGGTCACGCCCCGGTCGACCAGCTCGTGGGTCAGGGGCGCGTCGGCCGCCAGGTGCAGGTAGGTGAAGAGCGTGAGTCCCTCCCGCAGCCGGTGGTACTCCTGCTCCACCGGCTCCTTGACCTTCAGCACGGTCTCGACCCCGGCCCACAGCTCGTCCGCGTCGGGCACGAGCGTCGCGCCGGCCGCGGCGTACTCCTCGTCGGGGATGGAGGAGCCCTCCCCCGCCCCGGACTGCACGTGCACCTCGTGCCCCCGGGTCGTCAGCTCGTGGACGCCGACCGGGGTGATGGCCACGCGGTACTCGCGGTTCTTGACCTCGGTCGGGACACCGATCCTCAACGTCTGCTCCTCGTTCGCCGCGGGTCCGGCGGGCCCCCCGAGGGACTCACCGGTGTCGTTCGACCCTAACGCGCACCGACGACGCTCAGGCGAGGCCACGCGCACGGGCCATCAGCACGCAGATCAGCGTCGGGGCGTCGGCGACCTCGCCGGCCAGCACAGCGGCGTGCAGCTGCGCGAAGGGCACCCACCCGGCGACCATGTCGGCCTCCTCGTGGGCCAGGGCGAAGTCGCCCCGGTCGGCCGGGGTGAGGTCCCGTGCGAGGTAGCAGTGGGCGACCTCCTCGGAGATCCCCGGCGAGGACCAGGTCGAGGTCAGGTGGGTCCAGCGCGCGGCGGCGAGCTGGGCCTCCTCCCGCAGCTCTCGGCGGGCGACGTCGAGAGGCGTCTCATCGGGTCCGCCGTCGAGCAGGCCCGCCGGCAGCTCGACGAAGCGCATGCCGGCGGCGTGGCGGTACTGCCACAGGCACAGCACCCGCTCCTGGTCGTCGACGGCGAGGACCACCGCGGCCCCGGGGTGCTCCAGGACGACCCTGCGGAACGGCGCCTCCTCGGCGCCGGGCCGGCGGACGCGGTCGGCCCGGAGCGCCACGACCCAGGCGTCGCGGTGGAGCTCGGTGGTCTCCTCGACGGGCCATCGCTGCGGGGTGTCACGCAGGGGCGGGTGCCCGGCGTCGGGACCGGCGTCGGGCACGCTCAGTCGCCCGCGGTGGCGCCGACCGGCTCGCGGCGCAGGCCGCGCTCGTCGAGGGGGAACCGGAGCTCGCGCTGCCGCTCCAGCGCAGCACCGACCAGACCTGCGAACAGCGGGTGCGGCCGGGTGGGCCGCGAGCGCAGCTCGGGGTGCGCCTGGGTCGCGACGTAGTAGGGGTGCACCTCGCGGGGCAGCTCGGCGAACTCGACCAGGTCGAGGTCGGGGTTGCGGCCGGAGAACACCAGGCCGGCGGCCTCGAGGGCCTCGCGGTAGGCGTTGTTGACCTCGTAGCGGTGCCGGTGCCGCTCCTGGACCGAGGTCTCGCCGTAGGCGTCGGCCACGACCGTGCCGGGCAGCAGGTCCGCGGCGTAGAGACCGAGCCGCATGGTGCCGCCGAGGTCGCCGGCCCCCTCGACCACGGCCTTCTGCTCCTCCATGGTGGTGATCACCGGTTCGGCCGCGTCCGGGTCGAACTCGGTGGACCCGGCGCCGGTCAGGCCGGCGACGACCCGGGCGTACTCGATGACCATGCACTGCAGGCCCAGGCAGAGCCCGAGGGTCGGGATGCCCTGGGTGCGGGCGTGCGTGAGGGCGCCGATCTTGCCCTCGAGGCCGCGGATGCCGAAGCCACCGGGGACGCAGACGGCGTCGACGTCCTCGAGCTGCCGGGCGGCACCGGCCGGCGTGGCGCACTCGTCGGAGGCCACCCACCGCAGGTGGATCCTGGCCTCGTGGGCGAAGCCACCCGCCCGCAGCGCCTCGGCGACCGACAGGTAGGCGTCGGGCAGGTCGACGTACTTGCCGACGAGAGCGACCGTGACCTCCTCGGCCGGGTGGTGCACCCGGCGCAGCAGGTCGTCCCACACCGTCCAGTCGACGTCGCGGAAGGGCAGGTCGAGGCGCCGCACCAGGTAGGCGTCGAGGCCCTGGCGGTGCAGGACCTTCGGGATGTCGTAGATCGACGGGGCGTCCGCGGCCGTGACGACGGCCTCCTGGTCGACGTCGCACATCAGCGAGATCTTGCGCTTGATCGAGTCGGGCAGCTCCCGGTCGGCCCGGCAGACCACCGCGTCGGGCTGGATGCCGACCTGGCGCAGGGCGGCCACGGAGTGCTGGGTCGGCTTGGTCTTCAGCTCCCCCGACGGCCCGATGAACGGCACCAGGGAGACGTGGAGGAAGAAGCAGCTCCCCCGACCGATGTCGTGACGGACCTGTCGGGCGGCCTCCAGGAACGGCAGCGACTCGATGTCGCCCACGGTGCCGCCGATCTCGGTGATGACCACGTCCATCTCCGGGCCGCCCATGGCCAGGATCCGGTCCTTGATGGCGTCGGTGATGTGCGGGATGACCTGCACGGTGTCGCCCAGGTAGTCGCCGCGTCGCTCCTTGGCGATGACGTCGGCGTAGACCTGACCGGTGGTGACGTTGGCGATCTGGCTCAGGTCGGTGTCGAGGAACCGCTCGTAGTGGCCGATGTCGAGGTCGGTCTCGGCGCCGTCGTCGGTGACGAACACCTCCCCGTGCTGGAAGGGGTTCATCGTGCCGGGGTCGACGTTGAGGTAGGGGTCGAGCTTCTGCATCGTCACCCGCAGGCCGCGCGAGCGCAGCAGGCGTCCGAGCGAGGAGGCCGTGAGTCCCTTGCCCAGCGACGAGGCGACCCCGCCGGTGACGAACACGTGCGCGGTCTGGTGCGATCCCGACGACTTCACGGAACTCCACCCTAGCCCAGGACGCCGGCTCAGGGGGCCAGCGCGCGGGCGGGGCCGGCGACCTCGAGCAGCTCCCGGGCGTGGGCCAGGGCGGTGTCGGAGTCGGCGAGGCCCGCGAGCATGCGCGAGAGCTCTCGCTCCCGGGTCTCCTCGTCGAGCACGGTGAGGCCCGAGCTGGTCACCGAGCCGTCGTCGGCCTTGCGCACCAGGACGTGGCGGTCGGCGTACGCCGCCACCTGCGGCAGGTGCGTCACGACGAGCACCTGGGCGGTGCGGGCCAGCCGGGCCAGGCGGCGGCCCACCTCGACGGCGGCTGCTCCCCCCACCCCGGCGTCGACCTCGTCGAAGACGAAGGTGGGCACCGGGCTGGTGCCCGCCAGCGACACCTCGAGCGCGAGCATCACCCGGGACAGCTCCCCACCCGACGCACCTCGGTGCAGGGCCCGGGGCTCGGCCCCGGCGTTGGCCGCCAGCAGCAGGGCCACCTCGTCGGCGCCGAGCGGGCCGGGCTCGGTCGGGGTCACCGCGATGGTGAGGACCGCGTGCGGCATGGCCAGCAGCGTCAGCTCGTCGGTGACCAGCACCTCGAGACGTCGCGCGGCCTCGGCGCGCGCCTGGGTCAGGGCGGCCGCCGCCTGCTTCCGGAGGTCGGTGAGCTCCTCCACCCGGGCGGTCAGACCGGTGATCTGCTCGTCGGTGGAGTCCAGGTCCAGCAGCCGACGTGCCCCCGCCTCGGCCCAGGCGAGCACCTCGGCCAGGGTGTCGCCGTACTTGCGGGTCAGGCCGGTCAGCGCGGCACGACGCTCCGAGACCGCGGCCAGCCGGGCGGGGTCGGTCTCGATGGCGGTGGCGTACGACGCGACGTCGGCGGCGGTGTCGGTGAGCAGGTAGGAGACCTCGGTGAGCCGGTCGGCGAGAGCCGCGACCTGAGGGTCGTGGTCGCGGACCCCGTCGAGACGGCTGCGCGCGAGCGCCACGGCCGCCAGCGCGTCGGGCCCACCGGTGTCGCTGGAGAGCGCCTCACGGGCCTCCTCGGCGGCCTGGCGCAGCGTGTCGGCGAAGCCGAGCCGGGACTCCTCGGCGGCCAGGTCCTCCTCCTCGCCGGGCTCGGGCGACAGCGCCTCGACCTCCCCCAGGCCGAAGCGGAGCAGGTCGGCCTCCCGGGCACGCTCCCGGGCGGTGGCGACGACCTCGTCGCGCTCGGCGGTGGCGGCACCCAGCTCCTCGTGCAGCACCCGGTAGGCCTCGAGCAGGGAGGCCAGCGCGTCGCCGCCGAACCGGTCGAGGGCCTCGCGCTGGGCCCGGGGGACGAGCAGCCGGTGCTGGTCGGACTGGCCGTGCACCGCGACCAGCGGCTGCGCGACCTCGGCCAGGGTGGCGACCGGGACCGAGGCCCCGCCGACGTAGGCGCGGGACCGCCCCTCCGCCGCGACGTTGCGGGCGAGCACCACGACCCCGTCCTCGACCTCTCCGCCGGCCTCCTCGACCGCAGCCCGGAACCCCCGGAGCGGGGCGGTCGGGCCGTGCCCGTCGGCTCCGGCGGTGACGACGCCCTCGACCCGGGCCTGCCGGGCGCCGGTGCGGACGGCACCGGTGTCGGCCCGGCCCCCCAGGAGCAGACCCAGCGCGGTGACGACCATCGTCTTGCCGGCGCCGGTCTCGCCGGTGATCACGGTGAGTCCGGGTCCGAGCTCGAGGGTGGAGGCGTCGATCACCCCGAGCGAGCTGATCCTGATCTCCTCGATCATCGGGAGCCCGCCGCCGGCGCCTGCTCGTGCGCGGCGGCCCGCTCACGTCGACGGCGCTCGCCCTCGCCGCGCCAGCCCTCGACGCGCAACCCGAACTTCGCCACGAGCCGGTCGGTGAACGGCGCCTCGTGCAGGCGCGCCAGGCGAGCGGGTCGGGCGTGGCGGCGCAGCTCGATCCGGGCACCCGGCGGCAGCTCCACGGTGCGACGCCCGTCGCACCACAGCACGCCCTCACCGTCGGTGCGGGCGAGGACCTCGATCGCGATCACGGAGGTGGGGGCGACCACCAGCGAGCGCGCGAACAGCGCGTGCGCGCTGATCGGCACCACGCAGAGGGCCTCGACCTCGGGCCAGACGACGGGGCCACCGGCGGAGAAGTTGTAGGCGGTGGAGCCGGTGGGGGTGGCGCACACGACGCCGTCGCACCCCCATCGCGACAACGGACGGCCGTCGACCTCGACGACCACCTCGAGCATCCGCTCGCGCGCCGCCTTCTCCACGCTGGCCTCGTTGACCGCGAACGTCGTGGCGACCGGGACCCCGTCGCGGTAGACCCGCACGTCGAGGGTCATCCGGTCCTCCACGGTGTAGCGACCGGCGACGATGGCCTCCACGGTGCGGTCGGTGTCCTCGGGCTCGGCCTCGGCGAGGAACCCGACGTGACCCAGGTTGACTCCGAGGATCGGGGTCTCGTGGGACCAGGTCAGCTCGACGGCCCGCAGGATGCTCCCGTCTCCACCGATGACCACCGCCAGCTCGCAGCCGCTGCTCGCGTCGCCCTCGTCCTCGCAGATCTCGACCGCGTCGTGGTCGCCCGCCGCGAGGCCGAGGTCCTCCGCCTCGGCGGGAAGCAGCCGCACCGTGATGCCGTTGCCGGCCAGGCCCCGGACGAAGGCCGCGGCCACGTTCGTGGCGTCGGGTCGACCGGTGTGGGCCAGCAGCAGCACCCGTCGTACGCCGTCGGGCGGCGGCGGTGCGCTGTGGTCGGGGAGGTCGGGCGCGGTCACGTCGTCAGCCTCTCACCGGGTGCCGACACCTCGGCCCGGACCTCCGCAGGAGTCAGCTCGGCGTCGCCGCGTCGCAGCCAGAGGAAGAACTCGACGTTGCCGGAGGGCCCCGGCAGCGGGCTGCGGGCGCAGGCCCGGGCTCCCCACCCCCGGTCCGCGGCCGCAGCCGCGACGGCCGTGACGGCCTCGGCCCGCAGGTCGAGGTCACGCACCACACCGCCCTTGCCGACCCGCTCCCGGCCCACCTCGAACTGCGGCTTGACCATCAGCACGAGGTCGCCGTCGGGCTCGGTGACGGCGACCAGGGCGTCGAGGACCAGCAGCAGGCTGATGAAGGACAGGTCACCGACCACGAGGTCCACCGGACCGCCGGTGACGTCGAGATCGAGCTCGCGGACGTTCTGCCGGTCCCGGACCACGACCCGGTCGTCGGTGCGCAGGGACCAGTCGAGCTGCCCGTAGCCGACGTCGACGGCGACCACCTGCGCCGCGCCGCGGCGCAGCAGCACGTCGGTGAACCCGCCGGTGGAGGCGCCGGCGTCCAGGCACCGTCGTCCCTCGACGGCCAGGCCGCGGGGCGCGAATGCGTCCAGGGCGCCCAGCAGCTTGTGCGCACCGCGGGAGACGTAGTCGGGGTGGTCGGGATTCGACCGCACCACGATGGCCACGTCGGTGGTCACCGCCGTCGCGGCCTTCGTCGCGACCGCGCCCGACACCGTGACCCGTCCGTCGCCGATCAGCTGGGCGGCCTGCTCGCGGGAGCGCGCCAGGCTGCGTCGTACCAGCTCGGCGTCGAGGCGGAGCCGTCGAGGGGGCACCTCAGGCCGGGCCGGACGGCTCGTCGAGGGCGCGGCGCAGCTCGGCGTGGGCCCGCTCGAAGACCGCTGGGTGGTCGGCGAGCTCCCGGTCGTCGAGTCGGTCGAGGTCCTCGACCACCGCGTCGACCCCCGGTACGCCGGTGGGGGCCGGCCGGGCGAGCGCGTGCTGGTCCTCGTCCGACTCGTCCGTGTCTGCGAGCCCGTCGTCGCGGGCGTCACCACGGCCGTCGGGGAGCCGGTCGTGGGTCTGGTGGTCCGCCATGGCGTGGACGCTACCCGGCACCGGGTGCCTCCAGCCCGTCCGTCGAGGCCGGTTCTCCGGTCCGGTCGAGGTGGTCCCAGGCCGCGGCCGCCACGACCCGCCACCACGCCGTCGGCGCACCGTCCCCGTCGACCTCCACCCGCCCGGACTCCACCCGGGCACGCCACCCGTCGAGCTCCCAAGCGTCCCCGGACCGGTCGGGCGCCGCGGGCGGCGCCAGCAGGGCGCCGAGGTCGGCCCCGACGTGGGTCGGGCGCAGGTCGGGGTCGGCGGCGGCGATCTCGGCGGCCCCGGTGACGCCGGTCATCACCAGCAGGGAGTCCATGCCCAGGGCGCGTGCTCCGGCGATGTCGGTGTCGAGCCGGTCGCCGACCATGAGCGGCCGGTCGCAGCCCATCCGCTCGATCGTCTCCTGCAGGAGGGGACGTGCGGGCTTGCCCGCGACGACCGGGTCCACCCCGGCGAAGCGGCGCAGGGTGTCGACCAGCACGCCGTGGCCGGGCGCCACGCCGTAGTCGGTGGGAATGGTGGCGTCGGTGTTGCTGGCAACCCACCAGAGCCCGTCGCGGACCAGGACCGCGGCCAGCATCACCTGCGACCACAGCACGTCCGGGCCGTAGCCGGTCACCAGGGCTCGGGCCCGGTCGTCGTCGACGTCGACCGGGTCGAGACCGACCGCCCGCAGCGCCTCGCGCAGGCCGGTGGCGCCGAGCACCGCCACGGGTGCGTCGTCGCCGAGCCGGTCGTGCAGCACCCGGGCCGCGGCCTGGGCCGAGGTCACCACGTCCACGGCGTCGGCAGGCACTCCCAGGGAGGTGAGGTGGCGGGCGACCGTGGCGGGGGGGCGCGAGGCGTTGTTGGTGATGAAGGCGAGCGGGAGACCGGCCTCGCGCGCCGCCGCGAGGTGGGCCGGCGCACCGGGCACCGCCTCGCCCCCGACGTAGACCACGCCGTCGAGGTCGAGCATGGCCAGGTCGTGGGCGTCGAGCAGCACGCCGTCGGGGGCGGGACCGGTGTCTGCGGCTGACGTCACGGGGCTCAACCCTAGAGGTCCCGGTCGTCGGCGCCCCGCCTCGTACGATGCGCTGGTGAGCGCGGCCGTGGTGACCCCGCCCCACGTCGGCGGGCCCTTGCGCCTGCATCCCTTCACGGGGTGGCGGCTGGCCCCACCGAGGGTGGGCGACCCGGCGAGCGCCCGGCTGTTCGCCCGCCCGTACGACGACGTGCCCGCGCGCATGGAGAAGTGGCGGTCGCGCGGTCTCGTCCTGCGGGACCCCTCACCGGCCCTCTACCTGCACGAGTACACCGCCGGGGACGTCACCATCCGCGGCCTGGTGGGTGCCCTGGACATCAGCCAGCGGGCGTCCGGGCCGGGCGCCCGGGCCGTGCTGCCGCACGAGGGCATCTACCCCGGCCAGGCCGACGAGCTCGCCGACCGGATGGCGCGGATGCGGGTGAACCCGGCGCCGATCCTGCTGGTCCAGCGGGGCCCGCAACCGTTGCGAGCCCTGCTGCACCGGGTGCGGATGAGCGTGCCCGACCACCAGTTCGTGGACCGTGCCGGGCAGAGCCACCGGCTGTGGGCCCTCCGCGACCCCACCACCTTGGCGAGCATCGACGCCGAGCTCGGCCCGACGTCGGCCCTCATCGCCGACGGCCACCACCGGTACGCCGCGTACCTACGTCTCCAGCAACGCCAGCGCTCCCCCGCCACCGACCTGGGTCTGGCGATGGTCGTGGACCACGACGACACCCCTCTGACGCTGGGGCCGATCCACCGGCTGCTGGTCGGCACGACCCTCGACGACGTCGAGGCGACCGCCGCGCTCCTCGGCCTGACCACGACACCGGTCGATCCCGACGACGTCCAGGTGGACGACCGCACGGTGGCGGCGACCGACGGGCGGCGCTGGGTGGCCCTGCACCTCTCCGGACGACCCGACCTGTCGGCGGTGGAGCAGGTGCACGACCACTTCATCCCCGCCGTGGCGCACGGGCCCTCACGTCTGACCTACCACCACCGGGTGGAGGACGTCGTCGGTCTGGCCGACCCGCAGCACGCCACGGCCCTCGTGATGCCGCCCCCCGACCTCGACCTGGTGACCCGGCTGGCTCGAGACGACAGGCTGCTCCCCGAGAAGGCGACGTCGTTCCAGCCCAAACCGAGCCTCGGCGTCTTCATCCGGACGTGGGGCGACGGACCCGACGCGCTCGGGTGACCTCGACCTCCACCCGGGACTGCGCACCGCTGCCGACGCGGTAGAACCGACGCCGCAGCGAGCCGTGCACCTCGACGACGTCACCCGCGGCCCACCCCTGGACCGTACGACGGACCCGACCCGTCCACGCGACGCAGTCGAGGGCGTCGACGCCGGCACGGGCACGATCGGACCTGGTGGCCTCACCGCGGCGCACCACGACCCGGAACGTGGTGATCGCGTCCCCGCTCGGCAGCTCCCGGCTGACAGGATCGACACTGAGCCGACCGGTCAGCACCACTTCGTTGCGGACGTCTTCCGCTGCTTGCTCGACCACCATGGGCGATCACCTCCACCGCCACGGTCCCTCAGGGACGACGACGGCACGAGGCGATCCGCGTCTGCTGTGGACGAGAGCTGCGAAATCCGGCCCTGTGGGCGACACATGGCCCGAAAAGCACTTCAGGGCGACCCTTGCGGGTCGCCCTGAAGCCAATGTTTGTCCGGCGGCGTCCTACTCTCCCACAGCCTCGCGGTTGCAGTACCATCGGCGCTTCCAGGCTTAACTTCCGGGTTCGGGATGGGTCCGGGTGTTTCCCTGGCGCTATGGCCGCCGTAACTCTATGAACCCCATGCCGTCCCGGGTGGATGTTCACCGTCGTGTGACGGGTCCCCCGGGGGGTGGGGTTGGTCTTGTCGTGGACGCGCACACACACAGGTCATGGACCGTGTGTGGGTGGTGTGTGGTGTGTTGTGGTGTTGGTTGAGGGTTTGTGTGGCAAGCCCTCGGCCTATTAGTACCGGTCGGCTTCACCTTGCGGTTGTACACCTCCGGCCTATCAACCCCATGGTCTGTGGGGGGCCTTAACCCAAAATTGGGTGGGAAACCTCATCTTGAAACGTGCTTCCCGCTTAGATGCATTCAGCGGTTATCACTCCCGAACGTAGCCAACCAGCCGTGCCCCTGGCGGGACAACTGGCACACCAGAGGTTCGTCCATCCCGGTCCTCTCGTACTAGGGACAGCCTTTCTCAAGTTTCCTACGCGCGCGGCGGATAGGGACCGAACTGTCTCACGACGTTCTAAACCCAGCTCGCGTGCCGCTTTAATGGGCGAACAGCCCAACCCTTGGGACCTACTCCAGCCCCAGGATGCGACGAGCCGACATCG
>Ga0325400_1000954_pt1 | contig 22910 bp, 15 predicted proteins | sample PopdelMetagenome_2_FD_205662 | JGI IMG/M metagenome (GOLD analysis project Ga0325400, IMG submission 205662) | Populus deltoides microbial communities from Bellville, Georgia, United States - Xylem-PdKOR-R1 | ecosystem: Host-associated > Plants > Phyllosphere > Stem > Wood/Secondary xylem...
ACCCGGAAGCCGTTGCGGTACAGGTAATCCTCGAAATGAGTGATGTCGGCGTAACGCTCTTTCCAGAGTTTATCCGGATGTTCAATCAACGCACGGGGGATGCTGCTTTCTTCCAGCCGGTCGGGGTGCACCTTCACGGCCAGCACTTCTTCGTAATAAGTACGATTGAAAACGCCAATGTAACCGCGTTCAGGCAGCTCCTGCCAGAACCGCCACAGAAAGTCGTGGGCCATGTCTTCCTTGCTTGGCTTTTTAAATTCGCCAATGCGGAAGCGGGATGGGTTGACGCCTTTGAATACGTGTCGGATGCTGCTATCCTTGCCGCCCGCGTCCATGGCCTGAAAAAGAGCCACAATACCGAAGTGTTCATCGGCGTGCATCTGGTTCTGAAGCTGGTCGATGCGGTCAGACAGTTCGTCCAGCTGGCGTGCATGATCCTCTTCGGACGTATAAAAAGGGTCGACGCGGGTGGGTAGCTGCCGGATGTTCAGCTTCTTGTCTTTTCCGTCGTACCGAAAGGAAGTACCCGTCAGGTGGGGGGATTGCTTTTTCATACAGGTTTTAGCCTACTCCTCATTTTGGCCCTGGATCACTTCGACCAGACCCAGTAACTTTTGGTGTTGTTCCTCATTAACTTCCGGATACGCCATATCCAGGCTGCTCAACTCATCGACCAGAATCTTGGCGACGATCAGGCGCATGTTTTTCTTATCGTCGGCGGGAATGATAAACCAGGGTGCCTTGTGGCTGGCGGTTTTATTGATCATTTCTTCGTAAGCCTTCATGTACTCGTCCCAGTAGCCCCGTTCCTCCACATCGTGCGCGTCAAACTTCCAGTTTTTGTCCGGCTCCTCGATGCGCTTGATCAATCGGTCGGCCTGTTCCTCCTTCGAAACATGCAGAAAGAACTTGAGCGTCGGGAAACCGTTACGACGCAGGTAGCTTTCCATATGCCGAATGTCCCGGTACCGGTTTTTCCAGAGCTTGTCCATATCCTTTGTCTCTTTTTCGGGCAAAAGCTGGTTCTGGGTCAGGATTTCGGGGTGGACTTTCACCACCAGCACTTCTTCGTAATACGACCGGTTGAAGATGCCAATAGTGCCCCGCTCGGGTAATTCAACCTGCGTGCGCCACAGAAAATCATGTTCCAGTTCCTTACGGGAAGGCTGCTTAAAGGAATTGACCCGCAGGCCCAGCGGATTAACGCCCGAAAAAACGTGCTGAATCGTACTGTCCTTGCCGGCAGCATCCATCGCCTGAAAAAGCGCGAGCAGCCCGTACCGGTTGTGGGCATACATTTTTTCCTGCAGTTTATTCAGTTGTCCCACCAGCCCGCGCAGTAAGGCTTCGTAGTGATCACTGTCTTCGTATAAGTCCTCAACCTTGGTCGGCGCGTCGTCGATGTGCAATTTTTTGGCGCCTTCGTAACGAAACTTATCGGTATTGATGTGCAGAGTGTCGGTTGTACTAGCCACGGCAATAGGAAGTAAACTTTCTGAAAGTCTGTTGTGTTAAGTAGATAGCAGCGGCCTGCATTGTGCCTGCCATTGTTCTGTGTTAAAAACAGTAATCTCTGTAATATGTTCTACCAATCTGTTTGCAAGCGTCTGACGACTTGGTTAGTGGCCGTCCTGCCATTAATTTCGCTTTCGGCCTGCGCCCAATCGCCCAAATCATCAACAGGAGTAAAAGCAAAAACTATGACGACTGACAACGCATCCAATGCGACTGCATCAGGAGCCACCACCGGGCTCCAAAAAGCCACCTTCGGTACGGGCTGTTTCTGGTGTACGGAAGCCATGTTCGAAGCCCTCGACGGCGTAACGGCCGCGGTATCGGGTTACGAAGGCGGCACCAAAGCCAACCCAACCTACAAAGAAGTCTGCACCGGCACGACCGGTCATGCGGAGTGCGTCGAGGTGACGTATGATCCGAAGAAAGTCAATTACGAACGCCTGCTGGAAGCGTTTTTCCGCAGCCATGATCCTACTTCGCTCAACCGCCAGGGCGCCGATGTAGGAACGCAGTATCGTTCCGTGATCTTCTACAATAACGACGAACAGAAGGAAGCCGCCGAACGCATCAAAAAAGAACTGAATGCCTCCGGTGCTTACGACAAACCGATTGTTACGGAAATTGCGCCGGCCTCGACCTTCTACGTAGCGGAAGATTATCACCAGGATTATTACGCGCAGAATCCTGATCAGGCTTACTGCTCATTCGTGATCGCGCCGAAACTCGACAAGTTCAAAAAAGTATTTAAAGAGTCGTTGAAGCCAGCCGGTAAGCTGGCCACCAACCACTAAGAAAAAAAGCCCCGATCGGGGCTTTTTTTTTGCCCTTTCCGTTAGCTACCCTACCCGCCAGGGCTGTTGGGCGGAGGATAGCTCCTACTTCTGGCCATTCGGCTCCCATGACCAATACAGCCTATGTTCCCATTTCCCCCGTTCAGTCGCTGAGTTAAGCAGTTGAGTCACTTTGCCCCTCCTACCTGGGGTAATCCTGCCGATTTTTGTCCAGGCTTTCTGATCGGGGAGTTCAACGAGCAAGCGCCATCTGTGACTCATCCATCCAATAAACACTGAATCACACCGCTGTTTACCAGACACAACAACCGGGCAATTCAGTGCTTATAAACGACGAGTAAGTACTTTTACGTGCCTACCGTTAAAAAAATGAGGGAAACTACCGCTTGTTCGGTGACTTAAAACGCTTTTTATTTGCCCTTGAATCATAGACAATCAAACAACCAATTCTAATGAAAAAACTTCTCTCCTCTCTGTTTGTACTGGCTTTTATGCTGGTTAGTGTTCAATCGTTCGCGCAATATAAGAAAGGCGACAAACTGCTTAATGCCGGAATCGGTCTGGGTGCTTATTATGGTGGTGGCATTCCACTCGGCGCTTCTTTTGAAGTTGGGGTAACCGACGAAATCAGCGTTGGGGCCCAAGCTGACTTCTACACCTGGGGTTATAATTTCGGCGGTGGCTATCGCTACCGGTATACTTTCCTTCCGATCGGGGTTCGGGGTTCTTACCACGTTAATGAACTACTCAATTTGGGCGTTGATAATCTGGACTTATACGGTGGTTTGTCACTGGGTTATTATATATCCAGCTACCGGGACAATTCAGGTTACTCCGGCTTTTATGACAACGCTTATGGCAACCGTGTCTTCTTAGGCGTTCATATTGGCGGTCGGTATTACTTCAAGCCGAATCTGGGTGCCTTTGCCGAAGTAGGTTACGGCGTTGCTCCGCTGAAGATTGGGGTTGCCTTCAAATTCTAAAATACCAGCAGCCTAAAAAGAAAACCCGCCGGAGATTCACCTCCGGCGGGTTTTCTTTTTAGGCTGTCTTCCTTATTTGCCCGACGCGTCGGCAATCTTATGCAGGCTCTTCACGCCCATATTCCAGAGGATAAAGGCATAAATGTCCGCCGTCTGCTCGATGGCTTTTTTGGTATTGCTGGCCCCGTGGCCGGAGTTAGTATCAATACGAATCAGCACCGGATTAGGTCCCTTATATTTCTCCTGCAGAGTGGCCGCGTACTTGAACGAGTGCGCCGGAACCACCCGGTCGTCGTGGTCCGCCGTTGTAATCAGGGTAGCCGGATAGTTGAGCCCTTCCTTGATGTTCTGAATGGGCGAATAGGCATACAGGGCCTTGAACTCCTCGGCATTGTCACTGCTGCCGTAATCGGCAATCCAGTTCCAGCCAATGGTGAATTTATGGAACCGCAGCATATCCATCACGCCCACCTGCGGAATAGCCACTCGGAACAGGTCGGGCCGCTGGTTCATGGCCGCGCCGACCAGCAAGCCGCCGTTGGAGCCACCCCGAATTGCCAGTTTCTGCGAAGAGGTATACTTCTGGGCAATCAGGTATTCCCCGGCCGCAATAAAGTCATCGAACACGTTCTGCTTCTTCTGTTTCATGCCCTGCTCGTGCCACTTTTCGCCGTATTCGCTACCCCCGCGGAGGTTGGCCTGGGCGTAAACGCCCCCCTGTTCCAGAAAAGGAATCAGCATCGAATTAAACGCGGGCGTCAGACTGATGTTAAAGCCGCCGTAGCCGTAGAGCAGCGTCGGATTGCTACCATCCAGTTTGAGTCCCTTCCGGTACGTGATGAACATCGGAATCTTCGTCCCGTCTTTACTCGGATAGAATACCTGTTTGGTTTCGTAATCGGCCGGTCGAAAATCGACTTCCGGTTCCCGGAAGACGGTTGTTTTCCGCGTGGCAATGTCGTAGCGGTAGATGGTCGGCGGGAACGTAAACGACGTAAAGGAATAAAAGACAAACTTGTCCTCCTTAGTGCCCCCGAAGCCACCGGCCGTACCAATGCCGGGGAGCTTCACTTCATTTTCATGCTTCCCGTTGAAATCGTATACGTGTATACGTGAGGTCACATCCTTCGAATAACTGACAAATAATTTGCCACCCGCCGTTCCGGAAGACACCAGCGGTTCGGGCTTTTCGGGCAAAATTACTTTCCAGCTTTTGGCCGCCGGGCTGTAGCGTGAAATCTTGCTGTTGGGCGCGTCGGCGTTGGTTTCAATCAGAAAGTCACCGCCCACGTTATCCAGTACGCGGTAGCTAAAATCCGTGATTTCGGCCACAATTGGCTTGAACGCTTTGTTGCCTCCCCGACTGTCCAGAAAATACAACGCATTTCCGTCTTTTCCCTTGCCCCGGTCGCTGATGTTCAGAAAAGCAAACTGCTCGTCCTCTGAAGTGTAAACCGTGTGAAAACGCTGCCCATTGGCCTTATCTTCGTAGACGAGCCGGTCCGCCGACTGGGCGGTGTTCAACTGGTGGAAAAAGACCTGATGGTTCTCGTTCTTGGCGGCCAGCGCACTGCCTTCGGGCTTTGGATAGCGGCTGTAATAAAATCCGTTGCCCTGCCAGGCCGCGCCGGACACCTTCACCCATTCCAGCTTATCCGGCAGGTACTGCTTCGTGGCCATATCCATAACCTGGTACTCCTGCCAGTCGGAGCCCGCCTTCGAAAAGCTGACCACGGCGTATTTACCGTCTTTGGACAAATTAAAGAGCGTTAGCCGCGTGGTGCCATCGGCGGATAGCTGATTCGGGTCAATCACCACCTCCGGTTTGCCGTCCAGGCCTTTCTGGCGGTAAAGCACCGACTGGTTCTGGAGTCCGTCGTTTTTGTAGAAATAGAACCATTGCCCCATTGCCCCTTCGCCCTGGTGGAACGGAGCCGAGTATTTCGGGTAGTTGTAGACCTGTTCGAGCCGGTCCTGAAGCTGCTTCCGATATGGAATCTGCTCCAGATAGGCGGAGGTCACTTTGTTCTCTTCTTTGACCCATTCTGTCGTTTCGGCGGAACGGTCATCTTCAAGCCAGCGGTACGGATCGGCGACTTGGGTACCGTGGTAGTCATCCGTGTGATCGACTTTTCGGGTATTGGGGTACTTTAACTGTGCGGAAGCCAGGGAAGTTGTCAACATAAAAGACAAGCCCATTAAGGTTTGTTTATTCATCGGTTACAATCAATGACAGAATCATTTACTAAAATGAGCAGAGTTAGCCGGGAAAACAAGTGATTTTCGCCACTTCATTATAATACTTTTGCCATTTTAACGTTTCAGTAACAACTCAGTTACAACGCTTGCACGTTAACAATCATTCACTTACTTTGCTCTGCTTTTTATCCGTTTAGTCTATTCATGAAGTTAATCCAGGGTCCATCGTTGCTGCGTTTTCTGATGGCTTGTCTGCTAATCAGTCTATCGGGGCACACAATGGCTCAACCCTTTCAGATAGATTTGATTGGTGTAGGAGACGGTCTTACCCAGGGCTCGCTGTACTCCATGCTTCAGGACAGCCGGGGCTTTTTGTGGCTCGGCTCGCAGGATGGACTCAACCGCTACGACGGCAGCCACTTTCGCCAGTACCATCCGGATCCCAAGGACCGCCGGGCGATTACCGGCATCAACGTTTTCGGGATTGCCGAAGACAGTCAGGGTAATCTGTGGGTGGGCACCGAAGACGGCTTAAACCGCTACGACCGGGCCAGCGATCATTTCCAGCTGATCCCGTCCTTCGACAACAAAGGCCGACGGATTAAAAGCAAAACGATTCCTTTCTACGCCGACGACAAGGTGGTTCTGTTTCTGAGCGAAACAAAAGGCCTCGTTTCGCTCGATCTGAAAACGTTTCGGCAAACGGTACTGCATTCCGGCTTACGACCCATTCACGAATACGACCAGCTGAACTCGACCTTACGCACACCGGCGGGGGACATCTGGCTCCAGGCGCCCAAGGGGCTGATTCGCTATAACCTGAAAGACGGTCAGGTCCACCGGTATTTCAGCGATCATCCAACCAACGAAGCTGGCTCGCCCCAGAGCGTGTTTTCGTTTCACTGCGACCCGTCGGGTATGATGTGGCTCGGCACGGCCGCCGGCCTGATCCGGTTCTCGCCGAGCAAATGCACGTATCAGGTACTGACGCCCTCGGACGGTCGGCCCCTGAGTGCGGTCTACAGCATTACGGAGGACAAACAGGGCCAGTTATGGCTCGGGACACAGCGGATGGGCATCTGGCTGTTTGATAAGGATACGGAACACTTCCAGCAGTTAAATCAGTTTACGGACGAGCCGAAGCGCCTGTCCGATTACGAAATCTGTAAAATATACGTTGATCGTCAGGGCATTGTCTGGGCCAACGCCGACCCCGCCGGGCTGGTGCGTGTCTTACCGGAGAACTACCACTTTGACGGCATGATGGCCAACCACGCGGCCAATGTTTCGGATAACTCAACGACGCTCAACAGTTTTGTGGTTCGGGGTTTTCAGGAAACGACCCCCAACGAACTCTGGATTGCCACCGAGCGGGGCATCGACGTGCTGGACCGCAAACACAACCGGATCATCCGGCGCTACCTAACACTGGATCAACCGAGTGACGTCCCGCAGCGGGCCACGATCAAGTGTCTGTACAAGTCTCCTTTTGGTCAGATCTGGGTCGGTGCCATTAATGGGCTATTCCTGTTTGAGCCCGCTTCCTCGACCTTTCGCAAAATACCGCTGCCACCGTCCTCCCACAGTCTGATCCTGGAGAACGATGTCCGGCAAATACACGCCGTTGACGCCAATACCTTACTGGTTGGTACGGAAGATGGGCTGTACCAACTGGACACGCGCACGTTTGTGTTTACCCGGTTGCCCCTCCTCAAAGGCAAAAGTATTTTCAGTTTTCTCCGCGACCGCGCGGGCCGGTTCTGGGTGGGTACCTACCTATCCGGTTTTTACTGTTTTCAGTACCCGCCCAACGGCAAACGCCCGGGTTTACAGCGGGTTGTCAGCGGACTGGACGGGTTTACCATTATGTCTTTTTACGAAGACGTGGCCCGGAAAACAATCTGGTTCGGTACGCAGCGCGGACTGGCTGCGCTGTATTTGCCCACCGGGAAAATCAGGTTGTTTACCCAGAAGGACGGACTGGCGAATCCGTTCATCTACGGCATCCTGCCCGATCATAAAAAGCGCCTTTGGCTGAGCACCAACCGGGGGCTTTCGCGTTTTACGCCGGAGACCAAGACCTTCAAGAACTTCGACGTGTCGGACGGTTTGCAGGGTTACGAATACAACGGCAATGCCTACTACCGGACAGCCGACGGCGAGTTGTTCTTTGGGGGGGTGAACGGCTTTAACCGGTTTTACCCCGAGCAGTTTCAGATCAGTTCCTACACGCCTAACGTCCATATTTATAATCTGCGCGTCAACGAGGAGCCCTATCAGACGGACCACTACATTGGCGAAGTCAAAAAATTGACCCTGCCTTACGACCACAATACGCTGTATCTGGAATTTGCCGCCCAGGATTTCTACGGCAATGGCCGCAATCTGTATCAGTATCAGTTAAGTGGCTATGACCCCTATTGGGTCCAGGCCGGAACCAACACTTACGTCCGGTACGCCAATTTACCGCCGGGCAATTACACATTTCTGGTTAAAACGGCCAACAAAGATGGGCAGTGGAGTTCAAAAGTTCAGCAGTTAAGCATTGTCATTGAACGGCCTTTCTGGCTACGGGCCTGGTTTATTCTGCTGATGCTGGCGGCCGTCTGCGCGGGCGGGTATGTCTGGTTGCGTCGGCGGGAAAATCGCATTAGTCGGCAGCACCAGCGCAACACCCGGCTGGCCGTGCGCTTGCAGGAGCAGATCAAAAAAGACCTGGCCCGCGACCTGCACGACGAAGTTGGAACGCGGCTGGCTACGCTCAAGATTTACATCAGTAACCTGATCAAGGCATCACAGCAGAACAATAGCGCGGTTAGTATGGGGGATGATTCCCGCCAGCTGATCAGCGATATCGTCAGCGACGTTCGTAATCTGTTGCGCCAGCTTAGTCCCCGGACGCTAGAGCAGTACGGTTACATGGCTGCCGTGGAAGAGCTTCTTTCCCGCATTGACGAATCGACGCTGGTCACCCATTTCTGGGCCGATGAATTACCGGGCCGGCCCGAGCAGGAAACCGAGCTGATGCTGTACCGGATCACGCAGGAACTGCTGAACAATACCCTCAAACACGCGAATGCGCAGGAAGTCAACATCCGACTGGTGTACGAAAACAACTGGTTGAAGCTCTACTACAACGATGACGGCCAGGGCTTTGACTACGAGAAAGCAAGCCGGGGGCTGGGCATCAGTAATATCGAATCGCGGGTGGCTCTGCTCAACGGCCATATCGAATGGCATACGGCGCCGAACGCCGGTACCAGCGCCACGGTCGAAATTCCGTTCCGCTCGATCAGCCGGTTCCAGTTACTGAAAGGACTGGAGCGATCCCTGCGCAAAGTAGCCACCTTCTTAACGTTTTGAACCCCGCTTCTACCCATCAGCAGGACGGGTCGGCTTGCTTCGTGAACAGCAACAAGCCGACCCTTTCCCGTTTTGCTTACGTCGTGATGACCAGTTCGTGTTTGGACAACAGACCGGGCAGGCTGTGGAGGGAAAATTTCGCTTTCTTGAGTTTATTCACGTCCGGGTCCAGCCTCAACCCGTAGGAAGTAGACAGGTCAGCCTGGGTCAGGTTATTCTGGACGAACACCGCGAATTCCAGATTACAGTTCTTAAAAACGGCGTTGGCCAGCTCGCATTCCAGAAATTTCGCTTCTTTCAACGAGCAATCCACAAACCGACTTTTCTTCAGATTCCGTTTGAAGAACTGGGCGTTGTCCAGTTGGCACTCCGCAAAATCGACGTGAAAACTAAAGCTACTGCAAACGCCGAAGTCGACGTACAGCAACCGGCACTCCTGAAAGATTACATTATCCAGGATCGTCTGGGTCAGCGTCACCATCGACAGATTACACTGTTCAAAAATACAACCCGCGAACGTCGTCTTCGTCAGATCGTATTCGGCCAGGTCCCAGTCCCGGAACGTACATTTCTCAAAGGTATTCCCCTGAAGTTCCGCACGAGCCTGATCCTGTTTTTCGAAAACTTCCTTGTAAAAGTCCATTCTTCCAATGCCCGAGGCCGGGCAGTCATTCCTGTTTTAAAAACGCTACACCTCCAGTTCGACCTGACCGCTTTCCGGATAACCCGTACACGTTAACACCCAACCTTCGGCCAGATCATGTTCGGTCAGCACATCGTTGATGGTCATGTGCACCGTGCCGGACACACAACGCGCGATGCAACTTGAACAGCGCCCACCCCGACAACTGTAAGGCAGAGCAACGCCGTGATCGAGGGCGGCCTGCAAAATGGATTTATAAGCCGGAACGTCAATGTCGTATTCGGTTCCGCGGAAACGAAACAGAATGCGGTGGTCTTTGTCCAGCTCGGGCGGTGGCGTGCGGGTAACCGGTTCAATGACAAAGTTCTCTTTTTTGATGGTACTGGTCCGAATGCCGGCGTAAACCAACGTAATCTGCACCATGCGCATAAAGGCAAACGGCCCGCAGATCATCCAGCGGGTGGGCCGCGGGTGCTGGTTGTCGCGCCCGAAGTGCAGCAAATCGGGCAGCATGGACTCAAGCAGCCAGTTATTCAGGCGGCCCCGGCGGGCGTCGGTCCGCTGTCCAATCCATTCGTCGGCGGGCTGGCTGAGCAGGTGAATAATCCGGAGCCGACCCGAATACTGCTGAGCCAGCTCGTCCAGTTGGGCCAGAAAAATAATGTTCCGCTCGTCCGAATTGCAGTACAGAAGCGTAACGTGACTTTTAGGTTCTGTCCGTAAGACCTGTTTCAGAATAGAATACAGGGGCGTAATTCCACTGCCCGCCCCGATCAGCACCACATCCCGCTCGGCTTCCGGCTCACTCTCGAGGGTAAACCGTCCGGCGGGCGGCAGACTGGTCAGCACGTCGCCCACGCTCAGGTGATCGAGCAGGTAGCGGGATATTTCGCCATTCTCTACCCGTTTTACCGTTACACTAAGGTGGTCGTCCAGGTCGGGTGCCGAACTCATGGAATACGAACGGCGGATTTCGTGCTCACCGTGCCGGAAAATGAACGTTAGAAATTGTCCGGCGCGGTACGCTACGCGCTGTTCCCCGGTTGGTTGTAAAATAAGCGTCTTGGCATCGCGTGTTTCCGTAATTATTTCGGTAACACGGAGATGGATTAATTCTTCGTTCATTCGGGGTTATTAACTTTGCAGAGCCTTAGTGTCTTCGATGCAATCCCTATTGGTTCTCTGTTGTATAAACAATAAAGACAGCGGGAACAGAGTTTACACAAATAACACAGAATGTACGGTTTGAACCAGTCCATGCATGAATAAGTTTACGTTCCTTTTTATCGTTTCCGGTTTTTTTGGCTTACTGACCCGCAACGAGCCTGGCCTAACCACAGGCGCCGTTGGACTTCCGGGCCCCGGAAACGTTGTGATGAGTGATACGTTGATTGAGATCCGGAACGATACTCTGATTGACAATTATCTCAAAGACAGCACCTATAAAGCAATCTTTAAACGCGACACCACCATGCGCGTCGACACGGCAGCGCTGCGCGCCCGGGCCGACAGCAATAAGCTGGCCTTACCCGAGGTGACAACCGACGACCTGAACGGTCTGGCGGTCTGCGCGGGCTCGCCCGTGTCGGTTTCCTTTAAAACGTCGGGCCGTTTTGCGCCGGACAACCAGTACGTTCTTCAGCTGGTCGATGCGACCGGCAAAGCGGTCAACCTCTCCCAGCCCACCAAACGCACAACCGATAGTACGGGGTTGCTGACGGGCCTTATTCCGGCCGGAACAACCGCCGGCAGTCGATACACCTTACGGGTTACCTCCACCAACCCGGTGGTGAACGGCACGGCGCAGGCGCTGCGCATCCTGCCGTCCCCCACGGCGCGCATGGAACTGCCCGATGGCGGAACGGCGGTGACGGTACTGCCCGGTCAGCCCGCCACGGTGCGCGTGGCACTCAGCGGACAAGGCCCCTGGTCGTTTCAGTTATCCGACGGCACGAAGGTACAAAATACGATGCTGACGCCTTATGAGCTGACCGTCACACCCAGTAAACCGACGGTTTATAAAGTCACCAGCGTCAGCGGCCCCTGCGGCAACGGAACGGCAACCGGCGAAGTGATTGTCAACGTAAACGAGAACCCAAAACCGGAGATTGCGTTAAAGGCCCCGGAGGGTGGCTACCGCGTCTGTACGGGAACTCCTTTTCAGATTGCCTTTACCGCTACGGGTAAGTACAACGCCGGTAATGCGTACGTCGCTCAGCTATCGGATAGCACCGGTCGCTGGACCACCATCTCGCCTTCCGGCGTGGGCAGTCCGCTGACCGCCCGGTTGCCCTATGGCATCTCGCCCAAAAAAGCGTACCGGCTGCGCGTCGTGTCGACGTTCCCGACCGTCACCAGTGATTCGGTTAAACTCGGGGTAGCGGCTCAGGCCGTGGCCGTGCTGCGCAATGACACCATTCGCATTGCCGAAGGCAAAACGGCCGAGCTGACCGTTGATTTCGGCGGTGGCGGTCCGTGGTTCGTTCTGCTGACCGACGGGACCTACGAAAACGGCATTACCAAAACGCCACACACGATTAAGGTGACACCCGCGAATCCAACGCCGTACGCCATTACCTCGGCGGGGGGTGCCTGCGGAGTGGGTGAATACAGCGGTCGGGCGTTTGTGAAAGTGGATATTCCACCGTCGACCCTGACAACGGGTAACCTGACCGCCCGCACCATCTGCCACAACACCGAGATTACAGTGCCGTTTACGTCAACGGGTCGCTTTTACGCCAATAACAAATACATTGTGCAGGTTGCCGACACCAGCGGCCGTTTCACCAGCATGGCCACAACTTACAAAGACGGCGTGCTGAAGGCCGTGATCAATCCGGCTTTCCTGACCGATACGCTGAACACCGTGCGGTTGCGGGTTGTCTCCACCAGCCCGGCCGTCAACGGGGCCGAAACCACCCTTCGCGTTCTGGCGCCGAACGTCAGTCAGGCCACGGTAACGGGCGCGGGCGCCATCCAGCCGGGTCAAACCGCGAAAATCCGGGTTGCGTTCAAAAATGGTCTGCCGCCCTGGTCGTTTATTGTTTCCGACGGCACGCAGGTGAACGGGACCTTCCTGAACCCCTACGTGCTGACGGTTGCCCCCACGAACACAACCGAGTACACCCTCACGTCCCTGAACAGTTCGTGCGGAGCCGGAAGGGCGCAGGGAAAAGCCATGGTGACTGTCGACCGCAACTAAGCCAGTTCGGCAGCGGCTGGTTCATCCAGCCAAACCAGGCCATTCGGGTGGTTTTGAATAAGGCTGGCCGGAACGTCTTCGGTAACGGGTCCTTCCAGCGCCGTTTTGATGACCGGCGCCTTGCTCGATCCACTGGCCAGTAAAAAAGCTTCTTTTGCATCCAGCAGGTGCTGCAAACCCAGGGTAACGCCCTGCGTCAAAACGGTTGGTCCGGAGAAATACTTCTGGCCAACCGTTTTTGTTGTTTCGGCCAGTTCGCTGACGTGGGCGTAGGTATTGAAGGGCGTTCCTGGTTCGTTGAGGGCGATATGGCCGTTCAGGCCGACGCCGACCAGCATCAGGTCAAAGCCGCCCTGCTGAGCAACGAACGTGTTCATGCGCTCGCATTCAACGGTCAGGTCGGGCGCCAGGGCATCGAACAACCGAAACTGATCGGGCCCGATGCCAAGCGGGTCGAACAACTCGCGGTGCAGGTAATGCGCACAACTTCCCCGATTTTCCGGGCCTAGCCCGACCCATTCATCCAGCCCAACAAACGTACAGCGCGTTACATCGACGGCCCCTTCTTTGACCAACTGCACCAGTTCGCGGTAAACACCGGTTGGCGTATCGCCGGAAGCGACGCAGATGGTGGCCGCCGGTTTACGGTTCAGTAAAGCAAGAATATGCTGGGCCGCGTGGAGCGAAAGTGTCTTGTAATCCGAAAAAATCTGAAGTTGCATTGCCGCGTTTGAAAGTAAATGATGAGTTAAGCGTAGTTGAATTTCGCAACATAAGCAATCAGGGCGAATTCCGCTTTTTATTATCTTTTATTTTTTAGGATTTTACCAATAATTTTTATTCCTTAGTACTGCTCTAACTTATTATTCATTCCTTACCTCCAGGCCTAGTTGATATGATTCGCTTCATCTTATTTTTAGGCGCCTTATTTGCTGTTTGCCCCCAGTTGCGCGGGCAATGCGTTGTATCCCGGGACAAACATGGACAGGTGGTTACCCGGTGTGACATTTATCCAAACCAGGCCAGTATGCTGCCCGCAGCCTCCCATAAACAGGAGACGTACCTGGGCAGTCCGTATTTTGCCTACCCCATGTGGCAGACTGGTCAGATTCGGCTGGACAAATCAGGGCGGGAAATCGTCTGCCAACTGACGTACGATCTAACGACCAACGAAGTGCTGTGTCGGTTTGACGGCGACGTGATCAGAACGATTACGCCGGAGTGGTTCCGGATCAATGGTACGGAGTTTACCCGGCAGACCAGCAATCGGGCGGGGGCCGACCGTCAGCTGTACACGACCGTGCTGTATGACGGACCAACGAAACTACTGCAAAGTCTGAGCAACCGGCTGGTGTACAAACCACTGGGTAATGGCTACGACAAAGACCAGTCCTTTCACGGAACGTACCAGACCACAACCCGCTACTACATCCAGAAAGGCAACGCGCGGCCCGAACTCATTACGTTGTCTTCCAGATCCCTGTTAGATGTTCTCTACGATCAGGCGGATAAACTGGCTCCCAAGCTTACCGAAAAGCAGCTTACTCCGCACGACGTGGTTTGTGTTCTGAAATATTACGACGCCCTGACCGCCATTGCTCAGACCGAGCAGCCGTCTCTGGGCAACGATGCGGTTTTCAAGCAGGTACTCCATAACTACATCAATTATCCCACTCAGGCCTGGAACAATGGCGTGTATGGGCGGGTGTACGCCGGTTTCCAGATTGACCAGAGCGGCCAGATAACCGATATCACGACGCTAAGCCCGGATAATGTGGGTTTTGGCCTGGATCAGGAAGTAAAGCGCACGCTGAAAAGGCTGCCGAAACTTCGTCCGGAGTACGCCGGGAAGTACGTCTTACCGGTTGCCTTCACCGTTACCAATAAAGCAGAAAAACCAGAACCGCTGGTGCCGGTCAACCAGTTACCCGCCGACCGCCTGGCGGGCCGTACGGTGTTGCCCGAATATATTGTCCCCATTGTTTTGTCAAGACCTTCGGCGAGCAGCCGGGAGGTTTGGGGGTATTACAAGTAAGCGATGCGTTTTAGACAGTGTAAAAAAAGCCACCAGCGGTTGACTGGTGGCTTTTTTGTTGGTTGGCATTCCTTACTGTTTCCGCTCCGGATTCAGCACCAGACGAATGTAATTTCTGCCGAAGTACTGGTTGGCGGCCGCTTTCACGCTCTCGGGCGTTACCTGTTTGAGCAACTCACTCTCGCGCAGAATCTCCGTTGGGTCGTCGTTGTTGGTAAACTGGTTGGAGAGATAGCCCAGCCAGAAGCCGTTTTCCTTTGTTTGTACTTCGGTTTCGCGCCGGGTTTCTGCCTTGAACTTGTTGATGTCCTTTGCGTCGGCTCCGTTCTGCTTAAGCTTATCAATCTCGGCCAGCGTGCGGACAATCAGCTTATCGACGTTCTCGGGCGCGCAGCTGAAGTTGACGCGGAAGGTATACCGCTGCGCCGGAATTTTGCTGTAGGCCCCGCCGACACTAACCCCGTAAACGCCACTTTCTTCTTCACGCAGCGTCTCAATCAGTTTGATTTCCAGCACTTCGCTCAGCGCGTCGACCTGCGTCGTGTTGTCCGCGTTCCAGACAAAGTTGCCGCTGAACACCAGCTGAACGGTGCTTTTCGGCTCGATGCCCTTGGTTACCGACTTTGTCAGTTCACCCGTCGGGATCCGAATACCCAGGTCCCGATACGTTTCCTTGCGATTTGTCGCCGGCAAGCCACCGATGTATTTCTCAATCAGAGGCTGAATGTCTTTTTCCTTGAAATTCCCTACGAAAAAGAACGTAAAGTCGCTGACATCGGCGAAGCGGTCTTTGTAGATGGCAATCGCCCGGTCTACATCCACGCGGTCGAGCCGGTCGGGCGTCAGCGGCATTCGACGGTAGTTGTGCGCCCCCAGTACAGCCTGCACCGTATCCTGAAAAACGCGCGCGGGCGTTGGCGTAGCAATTTGATTCTGCAAAAAGCTCCGCTGGTTGGACATAAAGCCCTTGATCACATCGGGATCTTTGCGGGGCGCCGTGAAGTAGGCGTACATCAGCTGCAGCGCCGTTTCCAGATCCTCGGGTGTCGTACTACCACTGACTCCTTCGGCAGTTTCCCCGATGAAGGGCGAGACGTTAACGGTTTTGCCCGTCAGGTACTTCTGCAACTGCACCTGACTGAACTCACCGATCCCGCTCAACTGAACGAGCGTAGACGCAAACCGCGCCGACTCAAAATCCTTGTTGTCGTACAGGGACGTACCGCCGAAGCTACTGCCCGAAAACAGAATCTGGTCGTTCTTGAAATTGGTCGGTTTAAGCACCACCCGAACGCCGTTGCGCAGCGTCCATTCTGTAACGCCAATGGCGGGAATTGTTTTCTCGGCCGTCACCGGATTACCCACGGGTAGTTGCGGCAGCAGCGGCTTATCCAGTGTTTTGTCCACGTAAGCAGTCACGCCTTTACCGACATTGTTGATCAGGTTCAGCACCTGCGGTTCGGCGGGCAGCTTATCCTTGTCTTTCTCCGGTGCCATAATGACAACGGCGCGGTTATCGTTGGTAATGAACTGCTTGGCTAAGTTGTTAATATCGCCGACCGTAATGCCGCTGATGTACTTCTTCAGGAAGTCATTGTAGAACGTGATGCTAACCGGGATGTCGCCGTGCAGAAAGTTCTCGACGTACTCGTTGATGTAACTGGCCGACCGGGTCTTGTCCCGTTCGCGGTAGGCGCGGTCAATGGCTTTCAGGTACTGCTTGGTAGCCCGTTCAAGTTCAGTGGGTGTAAAGCCAAAGCGATCAACCCGGGCGTTTTCGTTCAGGATGGCCGTAATGGCGCGTTCTACATTCCCGTCCTTGGCGACTACGTACGAGCTAAACGCATCCTGATCGCCAATGAAACTACCGTAGTTACTGAATCCAGCCAGAAACGGCGGATCGGCCTGTTGGGTCAGCTCGTCAATCCGGTTGCCGATCATGGAGTTGAACAGGGACCGTTTGATGGCCTCCCGTACGTCATACAGCGTCCGCTCATTGATCTCGGGCCGTTTGTAGATAATCTGCACAATGGTGTTCGGCTGTTCCGGATCCGTCACGATAGCCACTTTCGTGCCTTTGTGCGCGGGAACCGGGTACTCGACACGCGGTTTCGGACTTTTAACCACCGGAATAGCCCCGAATTTATCTTTGATGAGCTTCTCGACCTGCGCCATATCGAAGTCACCCACGGCCACCACCGCCATCAGGTCGGGTCGGTACCAGTCGTTGTAAAATCGTTTCAGCACCTCGGGTTTGAACGTCTTGATAATCTCGTCCTTGCCAATGGGCAGCCGGCTGGCGTACCGGGAATTGTTCAGGATCAGCGGAAAGTATTTTTCCCGCATCCGCTGACTCGCCCCGCGGCCCAGCCGGGCTTCTTCCAGAATAACGCCCCGCTCCTTGTCGATCTCGGCCGGGTCGAGGGTCGCGTTGTGCGCCCAGTCTTCCAGAATCTGAAAGCCCTGCTCGAGAATACCCGCCGAATCGGTAGGCACGGGCAGTTGATAGACTGTCTCGTCGAAGTTCGTGTACGCGTTCAGGTCCGCCCCGAAACGGACGCCCGAAGATTGCAGAAAACTCACCAGCTCATTTTTGGGAAAATTTTTCGTCCCGTTAAACTCCATGTGCTCCATGAAGTGCGCCAGCCCCTGCTGATCGTCGGTCTCCTGAATAGATCCGGCTTTGATCACCAACCGCAGTTCGGCGCGGTTCTTCGGCTCGGTATTTTTGCGAATGTAGTAGGTTAAGCCATTGGCCAGTTTACCCACTTTTACGTCCGGGTCAAACGGAATAGGCTGTTTCAATTCGGCCGGTATTCCGGCGGCAACGGCGGCTTTGGTCGGGCGGGCCGGTTTCTGGACACTTACTTTGGCCGGACGCTGAGCCACAAGCACCGTCGTACTCAGCCCAACGGCCAGTATAGAACTTAGGATTCGATTCATAAAAGGGTGAATAACTTTCTGGTATGCTACCGAGTAGATTCCTTCTATACTAACGAAAAATTAGACCTTAATGATCACTTTTTTGGCGTACATCCAATACAAAATTACCGCCCAGATAAGTACGTAAGTCAGCCCGCCGACCAGTGACGCATTGTAAGGAGATTCGAAGTTTGGAACGAAGAACGTCTCGTACAGCCATTGCTGAGCGCCCACCTCCGACCCGTCGGCCTGCCGAACGTGAATCATGCCCAGTATGCGGGGAATTAGCCCGGATAGCACAAACACCGTAATGGCATTAACGCCGAAAGCCACGAACAGCGGGGTTCCTTTTCGGTAACCCTGCACGTCGATCAGCCAGTAGCACAGCGCCAGCCCCTGTAACGCCAGCCCGGCCGTCAGCAGGACAAACGAGCTGGTCCAAAGCGATTTGTTAATTGGGAAAAAGCCATTCCACACATAGGCCCCCAGTAGCGCCAGGCAGCCGGCCGTGAACAGCCAGGCCACCTTATCGGCCGCACTCCGGTTGGGCGTCCGCAACAGCGTACCCGCCAGAATCCCCGACAGTCCGGTGGCAATGGCCGGTACGGTACTCAGCAATCCTTCGGGGTCCCATACCTTCGACGATTTCCAGAGGTGTCCGCCCAGCAGCGTTCGGTCGATCCAGGCCCCCAGGTTCGTTGTGGGTTCCAGATTAGCGTAACCAACGCCCGGCACCGGAACCAACGTCATGATCAGCCAGTAACCGATCAGCAGAAGAGCAATGAGCCAGACCTGGCTTTTCGTGGATGTGTTCAGGTAAATGAGTGAAGCGGCCAGATACACCAGCGCAATGCGTTGTAACACGCCCGGAATGCGGACGGTAGAGAAGTCGAAAGCGGGAAATAGATTCAGCAGCAAGCCCAGCCCAAACAACACCAGACTCCGGCGAATGATTTTTGCCACCAGCCCCGGACTCACCCGCTCTTTGTTGATGGCAAAGGAAATAGAGACGCCAACGATGAACAGAAAAAACGGGAAGATCAAATCAGTGGGTGTCCAGCCGTGCCACTCCGCATGCTCTAGCGGGGCGTAGATATGCCCCCAGTCGCCGGGATTGTTAACCAGAGTCATGGCCGCAACGGTGAGGCCCCGGAAAAAATCGAGCGCCAGCAGACGGGTTGGTTTAAGGGCGGGTTCCGTGGGATTAGGGATAGAAAGTGGTTGTTCCATAGTTTTAGTAGAGGTCACTAAAGCTACGGTTTTCTTTCCAAAGAAGGCTTAGAAACAAAAAAGCTCAGCCAACTGGCTGAGCTTTTTGATCGGTGGGTACAGTAATTATATACGTTATACTAACTCAAGAGTCACCTCAACATTGCCGCGGGTGGCGTTTGAGTAAGGGCATACCTGATGAGCCTGTTCCAGAAACCTCTGGGCCGTTTCTCGATCCAGATCCGGGATGTGCGCCTTAATGGCAATCTCGAAGCCAAAGCCGCCCTGCCCGTTCTTTCCAATGCCAACCTCCATCGTCACGGAAGTTTCACCCGTCTGCACTTTAGCCATGCGCAGAACCATGTTCAGCGCACTGTCGAAACAGGCTGCATAACCGGCGGCAAACAATTGTTCCGGGTTGGTGTAAGCACCACCCGGGCCACCCATGCTTTTAGGCGTACGTACATCAACGCTCAATACGCCGTCGTCGGTTTGTACGTGTCCATTCCGACCGCCCTTGGCCGTGGCCGACGTAGTATATACTTTCTCAATTGCCATGATGAACTGATTTATGTAGAATAGAATGTAACAATGTGTTGATCTCCGTACGCAGGTGGGTCATGGCGTCTAACTCAATGCCTAGTTCACAAAACATGGCGTTGGGAATATCCGTTGCCTCTTCACGCATGGTCGTTCCTGCTTTCGTCAGGCTGATAGTTACAACGCGTTCGTCCGTTTCACTGCGCCGACGGTTGATTAACCCTTTCTGTTCCAGACGCTTCAGCAACGGGGTCAGCGTCCCCGTATCCAGCAGCAATCGCTCGCCCAGGTATTTAATTGGCACCGAGCTGTTTTCCCATAGCACCAGCATTACCAGATACTGCGGATACGTTAAATCCAGCTTCTCCAGCATAGGCCTGTACAAGGCCGTAATCTGCCGCGATAAGGCGTACAATGGGAAACACAACTGATTCTCGAGCTTCAACAAATCCATACCGTCCTCCGTTAAACAGTATAAAATTAGATTGTACACAATTCAATAACAAGCAACACAACGTTAAATCCCGATTAAACTTTATAAAATACAAAAGCCGACTGATTAGCCGGCTTTTGCACTTCTTCATGTATGGGGTCCACCCAGTGGCTTGTTATTAAAACTTCCAGCGGACAAAGGCTTCCATCGCTTCGTATTCCGCCAATCCCAGGCGGTTGTATAATTCAGCCGTGGCCCGATTGCGTTCTTCGGCCCGTTGCCAGAATTCACGCGCATCGGAGCCCTGATAAACAACGCCGTCCTTCTGCGACTGGTGTTTGAAAATTCCCAGACGCTTGCGCATCAACTGATCAGGCGACATTGGCACGGCCATTTCGATTTCGTGGATATCCCACTCCGCCCAGGCACCGCGGTACAACCATACCCAGCAGTCTTCCATAAAGCTTTCGTTCTTCAGGCGACGAACGGCTTCCATAATGGCGTCCAGACACACTTTGTGCGTTCCGTGCGGATCGGCGAGGTCACCGGCGGCATAGATCTGGTGCGGTTTAATTTCCCGGATTAAATCCATCACAATCTGGATGTCTTCTTCGCCCAGTGGCTTTTTTTCCACTTTCCCCGTTTCGTAGAACGGCAGGTTCATGAAGTGAGCATTTTCTACGGGGATACCAACGAACCGGCAGGTGGCTTTGGCCTCACCCTGCCGAATCAATCCTTTCACGTAACGCACTTCCGACGTATCCATTTCGCTGTCTTTCTTTTCCCGCAGGAAATCCGCAGCATCATGGAAAATCCGGGTTGCCTCGGGGCTATCGATTCCAAACTTGTTGTTAAAGTCAACCACGAAATCCGCAAAACGCAGAGCCTCGTCGTCAGCCACCGCAATGTTACCGGAAGTCTGGTAGCCAACATGCACGTCGTGTCCCTGATCAACCAGGCGCTGGAACGTGCCCCCCATCGAGATAATATCGTCGTCGGGGTGCGGGCTGAAAATCAAACAACGTTTTTTGGCAGGCAGCGCCCGTTCAGGACGGTTGGTATCGTCGGCGTTGGGTTTGCCGCCCGGCCAGCCTGTAATCGTATGTTGTAATTGGTTGAATACGTCAATATTCAGATCGTAGGACTGACCTACCTGCGCCAGCAGGTCGCTCATCCCGTTATCGTTGTAATCTTTGTTAGTCAGCTTCAGAACCGGCTTTTTCAGCGTCCGCGACAGATACGAAACCGCCTTTTTGATCATGCGGTTGTCCCACTGAACGGTATCCACAAGCCACGGTGTTTCCATCCGCGCTAATTCAGTGGCAGCCGCTTCGTCGATCACAAACAGCGCGTTGGGGTGCGTTTGCAGATAAGACGCCGGAATCGATTCGGTCACGACGCCTTCCAGAGCCGCCCGGATAACCGGCGCTTTGCGTTCACCCCAGGCCAGCAGCACCACCCGCTTGGCACTCAGGATAGACGCTACCCCCATCGTAATGGCCTTTTTGGGCACTTTCGGCAGACCACCGAAATCCATCGCGGCAGCAACCCGCGTTGAGTGGTCGAGCATCATCAGACGGGTGTGCGAATTGCTCAGTGAACCCGGTTCGTTGAAACCGATATGGCCGTTTCCACCAATACCCAGCAATTGAAAATCCAGTCCACCGTAGGATTCGATCCGTTCCTCATAAGCCCGGCAGAATTCAGCCACCTTGTTCTGGGGTACGGTGCCATCCGGCAAGAAGTAGTTGCCCTCCGGAATATCGACATGATCGAACAACTGCTCTTTCATGAAGCGAACGTAACTCTGCAGCGAGTTCGGCTCCATCGGATAATATTCGTCGAGGTTAAACGACACAACGTTCTGAAAGCTCAGACCTTCTTCGCGGTGCATCCGGATCAACTCCGCGTAGACGGTTTTGGGCGATGAACCCGTTGCTAAACCCAGAACGCAGGTCTTACCCTGACGCTGCTTTTCCCGAATCAGATCGGCAATTTCGTGAGCGACGGCGCGCGATGCGTCTTTGGCATCCGCGTAGATGTGCGTCGGGATTTTTTCGTACGTAATTGCCTGTTGCACCGGTTCGCCCGGTTTGCGATGAGCTTGGTTTTCAAGGACGGAAGATTCAGAAATCATAGCTGTTTGCAGTAGTATAGTGGAGGCATGCTGACAAGCCGCGCGGGCACTTTGGCAAAGTTCAAAATACTTCCCCGGAACCTCAATAAAAATTTAAAAAATTTTAAAAATAGGTTAGTAGGCGGCTAACCAATTCGCCTGAACGTCAAGCTACGGCAAAAAATATTAAACTTTTCACACAAAACATTATATTTTTTCAATTGTCGCCTTTTTCCAGTAACGCTCCCGAACCGGGCTCTGTGTGCGATAAATCACCCGTCAAAAGGCTATCAGTCAATCCGCTTATGAATTTGAATGGACCAACCGGCCAATCCCGCCGGACTTTTCTGAAAAAGGCCGCCCAGGGCGCTTTAACGTCGTCGGCCCTGCTCACGGGTTTTCCAACCATTGTTCCGGCTTCGGTCTTTGGGAAGAACGCACCCAGTAACCGAATCAACGTCGGCGCCATTGGGACAGGGCGTATCTCACGCGGTCATGATATGCCGGGTGTCTGGAAATACGATCACGCCCGCATCATGGCCGTTTGCGATCTCGACAGCAAACGCGCCAACGACGCTAAAAAGCTCGTCAATGACTACTACGCCAAGAAAACTGGAAAAGACTACGACGGCGTAACGGTTTATACAGATTACCGCCAGTTACTCCAAAATAAAGACATTGATGCTGTGCTGGTCAGCACGCCCGACCACTGGCACGCGCCGGTCGCTATTCACGCCGTTGGCGCGGGAAAGGATGTTTACCTGCAAAAACCAACCGCCCTGACCATTGCCGAAGGCCGGGCCTTGAGTAACGCCGTTAAACAGAGCGGCCGAATCCTGCAGATTGGCAGCCAGCAGCGTTCCTCTCCGCAGTTTCGGTATGCCGCCGAACTAGTGCGTAACGGCCGGATCGGGCAACTGAAAACGGTGTCGATTGGCCTGCCCGGTGACCCATCCGGT
>Ga0325400_1000956_pt1 | contig 22894 bp, 22 predicted proteins | sample PopdelMetagenome_2_FD_205662 | JGI IMG/M metagenome (GOLD analysis project Ga0325400, IMG submission 205662) | Populus deltoides microbial communities from Bellville, Georgia, United States - Xylem-PdKOR-R1 | ecosystem: Host-associated > Plants > Phyllosphere > Stem > Wood/Secondary xylem...
TCATCAGGCATCCATTAGGCATCACGTAACTTCAGCGCGTTGGAATTGGTCTAGTTCTCTCTACCATTTCAATGGTTGTAGCAAGTTTGGTTGAAGTTAAAAGAAGGAATCGAGCACTTAAAGACCCGCACCATCCAATAAGTCTTTTCTGGGTATCCTTCCAATATGAAATTTTTATAATATCAGACATGTTCACCCTGGTAGGACTATTGGATTTCTTCTACAATAAGGCACCTTCGAGCATGAAATCATTGTCTACTTCAATCAGTTGTCTATCGTTGTCTTTTGGCTACTTCTTGAGTAATGTTTTTGTGAATCTAATAAAAACAATCGTCAAAAGAGCTACACCAAGCAAACAAGGATGGTTACATGGACAATCCTTGGACTACAACAATTTGAATATGTTCTACTGATTCTTAGCCATCCTTAACTGTCTTAATCTGTCTATATGTGCGTTTTTGGACTTTGAAAAAATATAATCTGGGTAATCAATTCAATCTAGTTCATTGTGTCAAATACTAAAGTTAGATGTTAATAAAATTGTTGTTCATATGTATATATATAATGCAACAGTTTAGTTCATAACTAGAACTTGAAAAATTGAAAGGCATACTTACCAAGACTTCAAGAACAACAAGTCAAGTCCATGAAGCTATGGAACTGGTATACCAATTAAGTTCACTTGAAGGTCCATTGACCTTTATGTTTTTCACCTCTAAGAAGTTAGGCACCCTTTGGCATGATATCTACGAGTCTGTTTATTTTTTTGTTTTAAAAATATCTTTGAAAAAAATTGAATTTTTTTTTGTTTCAAATAATTTTTTTAGTGTCTTTATATTGTTTTCATATGTTGATGTCAAAATAAACTTTAAAAAATAAAAAATATATATATTTTGATGTATTTTTAAACAAAAAAATACTTTAAAAAGTAATTGCAACCACAATACCAAATAGACTCTGCCTCTTATTGAGAAATTGAACAGTGAGGTTTGTGCTCTTTACTGATTTTTGAATTTAAAAATATTTCTTAAGTTGATTTAGGAGTGCACTTCTAAAATTATTTAAAAATAAAACACAAAATCTTAATGATCTTATAGTAAGCTAATTGAATTATATAAACTACCATAATTGAGGTTTTTTTCCCAGCTACTTTACTATTCATATAAACAATGAAGATTGCCCACCTTTTTTTTTCATTTTTATATTTCTTTAATTTCACCCTTAAATTTTTTTTATTTAATCATTTTTGTGACCTAATTCTATGAAAAAGAGTTCAAAATTGTAGTAGAAAGACAAAATTAAAAACAAATGATCACAAAGTAAAACATTGAGAAAATCCATGGCAAGTCTCATAGTTTTTATAATTTTTATTTTGATCTCAAAGTTTAGTTTATTTAATTTTCAATCCCTGTATTTGAAAGAGAAAACATGATCTCGCCAAAAAAATGTGAAGTTATATATTAGCCATAATTTAACCATAAAAAATAAGATATTTGTTTCATTGGATTCCATAAAAAAAGAGGATATTTGTTTCATTGGATTCCTTTTCTCAATGAGAGTTCAATAATGGTGGGAAAAGTAGGTCGGGCTTCATTTAGCTTATTTGTATTTTGTTAGTTTTTTTTTTTGAATGATTATGGGATGTTTTTAGGTTGGTAAGTGGTTTATGGAGGTTTTAAGAGTGTTTATTAGGGTTTTTTTTTTTGTTAAAATGGGTTGGAAAATGAATTTTTAGGTCAATTCCTTACCCTCTGATTTTTTTGCCGCCCCAATGGTGGTTAGATTTTGGGCAGGCAGCCCAATCAACGATAGGTCATATGTTGCTAGCGTAAAGAAAACTCGGATGCCCTAGTCCACCTAACTCACTAGTCTGGCTTTTTTTTCTTTGATCTTTTTTTTTTAAAATTTCATCATTTAACTTTGAAATTTTATTGAGTTTTTTTTATTAGTTTTTTTTATTTTTATCATTCAATATTTAGTTGATTTTGAATTAGTCTTCACAATTTATTGCGGTTTGATTCATAAAAGGTTATCATGATCTAAAAAAACATCACAGTATTTGGTTGTTGGTCAATTTTGCGAGCTTCTATTTTTTATATTATATAATTAAATAAAAAATATAAAAAAGAAAAAAATTTATTAAACCCAGTGGAGTCCATAACTCAGATTGTGCTTTTGATGGTTTAACTTAAGATAAATAATAAACAAGCTTTATAATTTGTTTTGATTTACTTTATGTAGGGTTCTCGCGGTCTCAAATAACCACCTTGGCATTTGTTATTATTTAATTAAGTAAAAAAATAGATTTAAAAAATAAAATTATTAAATCTACTAGAATCTATAACTTATATCGCCGGTTTGGTGAGTTAAGTTATGAAGGTCGGGTCAATCTAATAAGTTACTATTTTAATATTAAAAAAAATATTGAAATTTTTTTAAAAGCAAAATCATGTTTTTTTTTTTTTGCTATCTAAATTGTTTATGAACTTATCAACTCCAATAAATTATGTTATAATAATTTTTACATAATTTAATTTAACTCATAAATTAAACAAGGAATTGAAGATTTGACCTTTTAGACTAAATTTTTCATAACTTAAATATTGTTTAATGTTTAGAAATGTTTTAGCTACACCCACAGTATAACGCGTCCAGTTAAGTGGCTAAAATCATTATATTGCAAGTTGCCGGACATCTGGGGATGATTACGCGCGTCACTTGGTGATTTATTTATTAATTGAAAACAATAATAGCAAAAAGGGCACCGACAAATAAAATGAAACATGGAGGAGGAGAGAGATCAAAAGGGCAAAAAGGGAAGTACAAGTGGTAGCATGCTCAAAGCTGGGGTAATAAAAAAACCAAAATACCGATTAAGAAAATCAAAAAAACCAAAAATAATCACCCCTACTCAAAGCCCATGAAACCTACCTTCCACGTTGATGCTCGACCAGGTGCCGCTGCATGCTAAGTTTCATTTCTTTTTTATTTATTTTTTTGTGTTTTAAGAATCCTTTTTAAGAAAATTAAATTTTTATTTACTTTTTTTTTGTGTGTGTGTGTGTGTGTATATATATATTGTTTTGAAATATTAATATAAAAAATAAATTTAAAAAAATATTATTTCAATATATTTTTAAATAAAAATTATTTTAAAACACAACTATATTATATCAAAAATAAATTTAAAAAATAAAAAATATTATTTCAATATATTTTTAAACAAAAATTATTTTAAAAAAATCTATTATAACGCTTACAAATACAATGCATCGGTTACGTTAAATGGGTGACTCTTTATTTAATCAATGTTTTTAGTACGTACTTGGCAAATGACAAGGATGTATAATACATACGGACTTGTGATGTTGTGCAGGCGCGCGCGCGCGCGTGTACACACGTACATATGTTTACTTGTTGGGCGATTAATTATGTATTAAAAAGTGCTAAAATAGAGATTGGATTGGAGGTGGGCCAGCGTACAGTTAATTAACTGGTGTCTTGCACGCAAAATAAAACAAGAGGTCATGGGAAAGAGCAAGGAGTTCGAGCCTCTCAACTCACGTGCTATTGGTTGCAGGTAGATCCAGAGGGGGTGCTCCGCTTCACCGTTAACCGTAAGAGATACATGGATCTATCTTGAATTTAATGAGCATTAAATCATAACTCATTTGGGAATCTTATTCTTAAAATCCTGGATTTGATCTTAATTTCTAAATTATATATGTTTCATTTTAAAACAAATCATTTATTCTTTTTTCTTTTGTTGTGTGTTTGCTTGCTATTTTCATTTTCATGGAATAATAAGTTGCTGGCTGGTGTTTTTTTACTGTAATTACACGTGTTTTTTTTTAGTAGTCACATGCTTTTTATCTACAATTATATATATAAATTGAAAGACTAATCTTCACATGAGTTAAAGTTAATTGGAGGTTGTAATGTTCCTTTCACGCACACATGAATTCCACCATGCACTGCTTATTCTATTTTTATTTAAAAAATAATTTCTTTTTATTTTTAGCTACTCATCCACCCTGTGAAATCAATTAAATCATACGTAAAATTAAATACTATTTAAGTTAATTTTAAATATAAATTAAGCAAAAAAATCATGCAGAACAATTTTCTACAGAGTTAATTTTAAGTAATTAATGGAGTTAGAAGAATTCAAAGTTAATCTGTTAAATTGAATTGAATTTAAAAGTAATTTCATACAGTCTAGATAATTTTTTTAAATATAATAAAAATAATAATCAAACCCACAGCACGTAGCGTACCGGGGCAGGAAAGGGATGAACAAAGATCCTTGGTACCAGAAGCAAGTACGTGAAGTGTTGCTTCTACCCCACCCCCCACCCCATGCATTGCTTCTCGCTTTTAACGTCTTTGTTTCTTAGAGATCAAAACAAAGACATTCGTCAATTCTCTGTTCTCTTTTTTACAAGTCTTTAACTAGCTAGCAGCACACGTTAAGAATTTTGCTCTATTTCAAATACTTTCAGACAGATACAATTAAAAAAGGGTCCGAATATAATTTTATATATATATATATAGGAAGACCAGCACGATAGAGCAGGTGCTAATAAGAAAATAGGCAAAATAATAATAATAAAAAGATTAAAACAATTAATTTCATTAAAAAAAGAATTAAAACAATTAAAAAAGTGAATCTAGAGAGCTAGATACATACCCAATAATGAGATATTAATCTTAATTGACATGTTAGGTGGCCAGGGCAATTGAAAGTAGTTTGGTAAGGTGCACTGCCGGTCAGCAGCATGGAGAGTGTTATAGTGGTTATTTTTTAAATATTTTTTATTTAAAAATATATTAAAATAATAATTTTTTATTTTTTTAAAATTATTTTTTATATCATTAATATATAATTTGAAAATACTAAAAAATTATTAATTTTAAATAAAAAAAATAAAAAATACTTTTGAAATGCTGGAGCTGGCTAGGTCCTTACGAAAAGGTCAAGTCAGAAGAGCTAGAAAGGGTCAATATTCTAGGGTGCTAGGGTTTTGTTCCTTACGATGGGAAGCAGCCAGGAGGCGTAAGAGAGGGGCATTACGGCATTGTTGGCGCTAATATCAATCACAACTTGCTAGCTGATTACCAGCAAACTGCATGGGGCCTCGATACCTGGGGCCTCGATACCAGGACAAGCTAGCTGTTCCCGTAGGAAGGGAGGGAAGCAAGAACCACCACCATCAACACCCAGTCTCCACCCCGGCCCCATGGTTCCCCAGCTAGCTAAACGAACCATCGTTGGTCACCATCCATCTTCTTTATCGGAACCCACCATATAAAGCCCTTTTCTTCATCTTCTTTGGCTCCCTTTTGTTTTTTATGTAGGCCTTAGCCTATATTTCACAAATCAGATTAACTTTAACCATTTTAGATCGATATTGTAGACACGTCTCGTTCAATGGATGAAGTGGAGGACGGGTTTGGGCAGGTATTCTTTTCAAGTGACATGATCTCTATTAATGTAATGTTATTAGCTATCCAGGGCATTACCGGGGAAAAAAAAAATTCTTGCGGACTTTTTCCTGAAAAATAATAGTACGTACCTGCATGCATGATGTATGGATAAGTTGAGTGAAGAGAAGGAAGGGTTTGGGTTGATATTATTTAAGCCATGGCATATTTTTAGAAGATGGCATTAGAAACATATTCTTAAAATTAGCAAGAACCTAAAACTGCCAAGTGTTATTGTACAATCATGTACGGTGGTGGATTGTGAGTAAAAACATTGCGAATTATTATATTCTTCTTTCTTTTCTTCATTTTTTTTTTTCTAAAAAGGACATTTAACTTCTTTTTTTATTTCATTTGCTCATACTGTTTTAATTTATGATTAGATTTAATAATTTATTTTATTTTGTTATCTATTTATTGCGATGTCACCCAAAACATTTTGATATTAAATTGAGTTGATGGTTGATTTTACAGGGAAAAAATCAATTTTATTATTTATAAAAAAATTAAAAATGAGAGAACGAGATTGAAAGCAAGGGAAAGATGTAGCCTTTTTCAACCCAACACTGTTTATTTAGCACCTATAGTGGAAAAAAAAAATACCTTGAGAATTTTCTCAATTTCTATTTTGGTCTCTTCCGTTTGAGAGTTATACGTTTTCATTCAAAACATTATTATGTTCATGTTTAGGCCATTATTTAAGAGAAAAGAGAGAAAATTATCGGGAAAAAAAAAGAGGGAGAGAAATTGGTTATCCATGTCCGGGCAAACAAAAAATTGCTCATTGTGCATAAGTTTCATTCAATAAAATGAGTTTTATTACTATTTTTCTTTTTTTTTTGTTGAGAAAAGGTAAATTGGCAACGGGAGGAATTTTTTTTCAGTTTGATTTTATATTTTTAGATCAATTTTAAAAAATTGGGCTGACATTTTTAACTTAGAAGGCTAATCTATATGAGATTTACTAACATGTTGTTTAGAGTGTTTGATTTTATTTTAATTGAATTAAATATATAGTGTTTGATTTTATTTGAATTGAATAAGTTGAATTTACATGTTTGGAAATATTATCCTTGTTACCTTCATTTTATTTTTTTAAATGTTTTTTTTAAGGTTATATGGATATTTTGAAAAAGTTAGTTTTAATATTAAATTTTTTTACTTTAAAATTGTAAATTAAAGATGTAGATTTTTTATTTATTTTTATAGTTTTTTTAGAGATTAAATTTCATTTGAAATTTAATTTTTAACACTCAAAATAATTCAAAATATACAATTTTATTAAAATCTTTAAATTAAATTTAACTCATGGAATTACAAAAAAGCGGTAACATGAGAGTGAAAGTTGCATTCATAGAAATACCAGTACCAAATCTAAAGTGTGTTTGTTGTTTTTTTTAAGTAATTTTTATAGTTGTGATTTTAAAGAAGTAAGTTTTAAAAAAATATTTTTAGTTGTGGTTAAATGAATTTAGATATGTGTTTGGTAAAATTTACGATTGAAGTTTATGGACAGCAAAAAAACATGTATAAAATATTTGATGGAAGTGTGGTTACATTTGTTTTTCAAAATGTTTTTTATTTTGAAATACATTAAAATAAAATTTTTTATTTTTGAAAAAATATTTTTGATATCAACGCATCAAAATGATCTGAAAACATAAAAAATATATCAATTTAAAGCAAAGAAAAAAATAAAATAAATTAAAATTTTTTCAAATATGTTTTTGAAACACAGAAATAAAGAGTATTTTACAAAACTCAGTTAAAAAAAATATAAAAATTAGTTTATAAAAAAATTATTTTAAACTCAATTTTTTTTAATGAACTTCACGTATAAAACTCAATTTAGTTTATTATCAAACATTTTATTGTATTTATTTATTTGTTTCAATATGAATACAAAAAGGGATGAAAAACAAACACATGAGTGAGATACGGAAGGAATAATAGCAGTTGACGAGGAAGAGAGGACCAGACACATCGCATGCCACGGTCTGGTCCCCCTGAGGTGTCATTAATTAGTTAACGCCATATGGGTCAACATAATTATTGTTAATTTATCATTGTATTCTAAACAGAAGTGGTAATTAATTGTTGGACGGGTACCATGATGTTTCTTCTTCTTCTTCTTTTTAGATTTTTTCAAGTGCCAGCCAACGACACCCATTTGGAGATTTTGATCCATAAAAGAAATACAAACAAAAAGAAGAAGCGATAATTAACTAGAAAAGCAAATTGCAGATGATAATCCTTTTCTTTGAATTCTGCAATTTGGAATCAATCCCTTGTAGCCAATGTTAAGTTTTCTGTTGTTTAACTTCAACGAAGATAAAGGAAAAGAAGTGATTCCTTTTATTTTCTTGCTTGCTTGGGGTTATTTCAATAATTCAAGAAGAAACGAATGCAGCTGTATCTATCTAGTGTTTGCCACAATTTTTGTTTTTGTTTTTATATATTTTTTAAAAGAGTTTTTGATTTGAAAAAATATTAAATTGTTATTTTTTAATATTTTATAATGATTTTGATTCATGAATATTAAAAATTTTTTAAAAATTATCTTTAGATATTTTTATAAAAAAGAAATTAATTTTTTTATAAAGGCACCAATCATCGCAGACACCTCTTATTATTTCATGCACCAGAGGTTCATCTACCGAGAAGAGAAGAGAAGGGAAGCAAAAGGGCACCACAGTCTCAGACACACCAAAAAAAAAAAAAAAAAAAAAGAGAGAGAAATAATAAAGGCAAAAGGACAACTCCTTCCGTTAACCAGAGCCTAACATTACTGCATTTAACCATCCCCACCACCCCCACGCTGCTATGCTACCATACAAACACTTCCATACTTCATCAAATCATCCCTCCTTCCTTTCATTCCAAATGTGCCTCCTCCTCCTCCTCCCCCTCAAATCACATGTTCACGCTCTCTCTGCACCGTTAAATTCTCCGTAGTTTCTTTGTATACATACATTAAACGGGGAACCTTAATATATATAGCCCCTAAGGAATTACTTCAATTTCAATTTAGTTCCAAACTATTTGATTTTATCAAATAAGTTATAAACCTTCCATTTATTTGATTTGATGTTAGTGGTAGTTACAAGATTTTGTCTAACTTTCATGTGCTTTTCAAGTATCTCCATCCAATGCATGGAAATAAGCTTCAATATGATCACTAACATGTCATTGTCCATATCATCGACTGTATTTAGAGTTAAATTAAATAAACAAAAAGGTTTAGGACTAAATTGATAATATGATAATATATCAAGGACTATATTTACTTTAAATCTTTGTCAGATTCCTAGCATGCTTCCAGTAATAAACCTTGAAAAGCCCGGCAAATAAAACATCTCTCTCTCTCTAAACTCTAGCCTTAAAGCATTCTGATCCTATAGATTTAGCTTCCCAAATAAAGGAAGCTAAGCTACTAGACTCTCTCTCTCTCTCTTCCCTTGATATTTAATAGTAATTTAAATAAATATGCTCACAATGACATTGACAAATTAGCCATTTTTAGTATAAAACTAGCACTGCTAAGTGTAACAAACTATCCCTTCCCTCGTGAAGCCAAACCCAAACCCAAACCCAAAGCTTTCACCTTTTGCTTCTTTCTTTCTGTTTCTTTTCAAGATTTACTTAGCACACAGAGCTAACAAAAAAATAAATAAAAAATGAAGCTTTTCGGCTTCTGGACTGCTGCTGCTGTTCTTTGTCTTTTTGGGGAATGGGAGGTAAATGGGATCTTGGAGATCAATGAAGAAGAGCTGTTTTACACTGAAACTAATGCTTCTTATTATAATGAATCTAAAGCTGTTTTTGGAAATAATGCTTTGTTGGTTGGCCTCACTCTCATCAAATCAGCTGCTGCTAAAGGAGCAGGTAATTTAACTTTTAAAGATTGCTTCTTTTCATTTTCAGAAACCGAAGTTTGCTTCTTCTTCTTTATTTTTTTTAAAGGAAAACTAAATGCCGCTTTTCATTTTCCTATGTCTTACTGATATTGATATGATTCAACTTTCAGTATATTGTCAGATTCTATTGTTTTTGGTTTCTGAGTTCTTCGATGATTTAGATTTGTTTCCTCCTTATTTATTTTCTCTTTTTCTACCTAATTTTGCGAGAAAAAAAGTAAAGAGGAAAGAGAAAAAAAGGAATTTAAATATTACTTCTATCTTTGCGAGGAAAAAAATAAATAAAGGACCCCATTTTGTTTTAATTTTGATATGATATACATATAGGCAGAGATGCATTTTCTATGTTTTCTTTGTTATTTGACAGTTCTGTGGGCACAGAGAGACATTTTTGTTCCATCCTCTGTTGTTTGACCCCAATTTCTTTACTTACGATCACAGCAATAGCAATGTGGTTGGTATTGTTGATAATCAAGATTCAAATTTTCACATTTTTTTTTGTTGATATTCCCTCAAATCTCTTACATTCAAATTATTAAAACAAATGTTGTTGTTAGTTTTTAAGAGCTGTGACATGAAAGATATTTTAATGTATTTTGCAATGATGTTTTGTCTCGTATCTTGTCCTAATTATCATCTGTCAATCTTGCAGTCTGTTTGGATGGAACATTGCCTGGATACCATTGGCATCGTGGGTATGGTTCTGGGGCAAATAGTTGGCTTATTCAATTGGAGGTTTGTAACTATTAATGTTAGAAATTGTATGCTAACATGTAGTCTCTTGCTTTTGCATAATTTTTCTTACATAATCTTGAAGTCATAATTTATGGTCTATATTTTCAACTGTTTGGTTACTTGTTTCGGCTGTGAGCTAAACCTTTCATCATTTGTGTAGATGATTAATTATGTGTCTTGTTACTGGCCATTGGGCAGTTAAAAAAACAACACTCACAAGATGACATTGCTTGGAAAATAAAAATAAAAATAATTACCTACGTGAAGGAATGTATATGATTTTTACTGCAATCGGTACTTGGATTAAGAATATTTATCTGAAGCTCTTGATATTGGATTGTGAGCCACTAATATATAAAATTTTTCTTGGTAAGTAGGTTGACAACCTTGAATTAAATTCTCTTAGGATTTGCTGACTTAAGCTACTTAGTCAGCTGGCTATGCAAGTTTCACAGGCCCCTTTCAATTGACATGGATGACTTTGTTGAAAATCTTGTGCAGGGAGGAGGATGGTGTAATACTGTCAGAGCTTGTGTTTACCGTAAAAAAACTCGGCGAGGTTCATCTAACTACATGGAAAAGCAGTTGGCGTTTACAGGAATACTGAGCAATAAACCTGAAGAAAATCCTGGTTTAGCCTTAACTCTCAAATACTTTAAAATACCTCTTTATTTGTCGCATTTGACCTTGGATGGATTATTGACATGGGGTTTGCAGATTTTTTCAACTGGAACAGAGTAAAACTCCGTTACTGTGATGGTGCCTCTTTTACCGGGGACAGTGAACATAAGGTTGGAATCTTGCCATTTACTATAGCATCCCTGATTATATTTTTGAATTTAACACATTTTCCATTTATATGAGTTGATTGAAAGCTCTTAAACTAGCATCATGAAAGTTATGACTAATCACGTGAGCTCACATGTTAGAATCAAATGATTTTGTTTTAGGCTGCACAGTTGCAATTTAGAGGACAACGTATATGGTCAGCTGCAATGGAAGATTTAATGTCCAGTGGAATGCGCTATGCCAATCAGGTTTTATATCTCATCGGCTTTCAATTTTCTTACCGCTATCTTTTCTTCTTGATTCTTGCAATAATTTTGTTATTTTTTTCTCAGGCTCTTCTTTCTGGCTGCTCTGCTGGGGGTCTAGCTTCTATTCTACACTGTGACGAGTTTAGGGATTTGTTTCCAAGAACAACTAGAGTGAAATGCCTGAGTGATGCTGGTTTATTCCTTGATGTGTAATTGCTTGTTATCTTGACGCTCTTTCTTGTTTTCCTCATTTCTAAGAATTGATTTCTCTTCACTTAGCACCTAACTTATCCGTTCTCATTTCCTTTTGGAAATTTTAGAGTTGATGTTTCTGGTGGGCGCACCTTAAGAAACGTATACAGTGGAGTTGTCGGCTTGCAGGTAGTATATTGATGTCTAACTTTTGTAAATTTAGCTATGTTTGTAGTTCGAAGATTTTGAGTTATGCTTTTACTGAATGCCAATTGTGGTATTTTTCATACTTCTCTCAGGGGGTGCAGAATAACCTTCCACGTATATGCACCAACCACCTTGATCCAACTTCTGTAATCATTTTATTTATCATTCTCTCTTGTCTCACATCTATCTAATTTGCATGTATTATATAAATCTGAAACTCATCCATCTTTCTGTGATTTCCTTTTTATTTTAGTGCTTCTTCCCACAAAACATAATCGGCAATGTTAAAGCCCCATTGTTCATTCTCAATACAGCCTATGATTCATGGCAGGTAATAATCTTTTTCCTGTAAATGTGATAATGCACGAGTCTTTTATTGTTAGCGGAGTAGTCCTTGACTAACAAACTACACGACTTAACTTACTGTTAGTGGAAGATTTTATAAGATCACCGAAACTCATATTTATCATGTTTACCATGTGAATTCAGATCCAGTCCAGCTTAGCTCCACCATCTGCTGATCCCCATGGCTACTGGAGCAATTGCAGAAAGGACCACTCAAAATGTTCTGCATCTCAACTCCAATTTCTGCAAGGTACTTTATATTGTAGATCAATTTATTTAATATAGGCCACAAAACATAACAGTTTCAGTATGCTCATTGAGGCATTTTCATGTGTTTCTTTGTAACAGGATTTAGGAATCAAATGCTAAATGCAATAAAGGGCTTTTCAAATTCTAGACAGAATGGATTGTTTATAAATTCATGTTTTGCTCACTGCCAATCAGAGAGGCAAGATACATGGTTTGCTGATGATTCTCCCGTCCTTGGAAGCAGGGTATGTCTAATCAGACCTCATAATTATTCATCAAGGTTGCTTTGATCTCGAAAAGAAACAGAAAGGAAAAACACAAGTTGTTTTGTAGCCCTTTTCTTGGGGTTCCTCATTCCTGCTTGTATTTTTTAGAACACTAGCAGTCCCTGTTTGATTAATCTCTCACATGATCAAAGCTTTCAAATATCTAACTGATGTGGTTGACAATGTGCAGCCTATTGCACTTGCTGTTGGAGATTGGTATTTCGACCGTGCAGGCGAGAAGGCTATTGATTGTCCCTATCCCTGTGACAACAGCTGCCACAATCTGGTTTTTAGATGAGTCAAATTTAATCAAAAGGGCCATCTTTTTACAGTCATCTTATTAGATATATCCTCATTGTTACTGTAATAGAACCATCCGATTCAATGAAATTTGGTAGAGGACAATAACAAGGAAGGGTGTGCTGAGAAATGTAAATTTATCAGCAAGCCTTTGTATTTGATGCAGCACATCTTGTGCATTACATGTTCAATTCGAATTGTAATATTTATATCAATCAGGAAGTCCATATTTTCATGCCGATATTTTTGACTGTGTTTGAGAAAGGTTGGCTACCATCCCCACTTTCTCTTTTGACTGTGCTATGATCGTTTGTCAGCTGGGCCAGTACAACCTTTTTGTCGTGGAAGCGAAAAGATTGAGCGCTGAATTTTTAAAATAAGAACATTTTGAGCAAAACCACCTACTATTTTGGGTTAATATCATTTTATCCCAAATGATTTTTGATTTAAACTAGTGAACAGAAAAATGTTAAGTTGGTTCAAAAAAAAAAAGAATATATTTCTTAAAAATTTGAAATGACAAGATTTTTTTTTCCATTTTTTAGAGAGATATTGTCAGAGGATTTATCACACACATTAAGGAGCTTTTGTTTTGAATTTTGAAGAAAATTGTTAAATACCTTACTATAATATTTGGTAAATAATGATATAAGAATTCGATAGTAATTGAATCACAAAAAGAAAAATGATTGAAATAGTTAGATAATATTATGAATTTGATTATTTGTAAAATATGTTATGAATACTCAATTCATAATATTACTATTACCATTATTAATTTATAAAATATCTTAAGAGATAAAATGAGTTGAGATTATTTCTTAATAGATAAACTAAACTAAGTTTATAAATTAAATGTTATGACTTAAAAAAAATACCCAGCAAAACAAAACAATGGAGCTTCGTGGGCTTTTAGGACATAGGCTTTCTCATTGAGGTTGTTGCCTTGTTGGTCTTTCATTTTCTCAACATGCAGGCGCTCTAAAGTATCAGATTTGATGATCAGTGGCTATGATTGTGATAGGATTCCTAATCATTAACCTTTTGATTGATTATGTAGGTGATGAACAATGTGAGGATTAAATTAACATTTTGCTTGCTAATGCCACAAAGTTGAAGGAACAACACCATAAATAATATGGAAACCAACAACCCAAGTAACATCAGCAGAATGGAACAAACTAGTCCTGAAAATGATAGGGATAAACTGCAACAGGTCAGGTGATCAATTGCAGTTTCCTGAATGGAAAACTCTCTGTTTCCCTTCTGGGGTTTTGCTAACGAGTGCCTACAACCTAATAAGATCATTAAATCCTAAGATCTGTGAGTCTGTTAACTTCCAATGGAAGGTTGCAGTTTCAGAACTAACAGCTATAAACACCATTGTAGCATTCTTTCAAGTAGAATTGATTTCAAGCCAGCTTGTTCTTCTTTCCGTTGCAAATGCTGTAACTTTCATCCACACCACATCGATCTTCTATTTGTTTCTCTGTCGTAATCGCCCTGATTTTACCTGTCTCATGCAAGTGTATCTTTCATAAGTAAAAGAGAATCGCATATAATATTCGATATGATAATGTTAAATTATATATGTACTCATCATTGTCATAATCATCATCAGCAGCGTCATCATTTGTGTTCATTTTCGCCTATATGTCATTAAAAAACCGATTCTTCTTCTTCTTCTTATATTATTATTCTTATTATAGTATAATTCAATAAAAAAGCAAGATTCCAAGGGCATTTGAATTTTCTATTGCCGGACATTATAAACAAATAGGGGAAAGCTTTCTGCGCTCCTATTGTTTCCATTCTCTCAGTCTGGCATTGCATCACAAGACTTTTTGTGTGTTCTTTCTGCACCCATGATTGTAGGGCCCTAATTAACAAAAGACACAATAATTCGGCTCACATGTGTTTGAGGTGAATATATCATCATACATATATATGTGTGTGTGGAGGTTTCTTGCAAAGAAGGAAGAGACTTTGTTCATAGTTTATTGAAGGAAACTATTTGCTTAGGATGTCTGCACATGGACAAACATGAACCTTCTTGTCGCATGTATGAGAGGAATGAATGGTAACCCACTATTCCTTATTCATTTTTATGTCAGGAAGATTACAACTTATTCTATACGGGACAAATTTGTTGCCATTTTTATTGTCTTTTTTCCCTGCGGTAAGAGACTGTCTGTGTGCATTTAAATTCTAATTTTCTTAAATCACTTGCATGGTAGAAGGGTGTCTCCACCCTAAAAAAATATCTTTAGTCGTTGTCGCCTCCTATCTCATATGTTAAAACTTCAAGTATTACTTCCAAACGTTCCAAGACCATTTTACTGGCAACAAAGGGGTAAGCACATAGCATTCCTAGCCTGCAGCTGAAATAAAAAACAGTGGGAATTCAAACTTTGTATGATGATGATGATGCCAAGCATGAAAGATTGTAATATGACAATTTTACTTGGGCCCTGGTTTTTTTTTTTATTGTTAATCCTCTCATAATTTTACCCTGTTAATCTCCCAGGACAAAAAATCATAATACTACCTTTTACTTTCTAATCTCTCTTTTTAAGCCCCATGCATAATTTACCACACACAGATTATTGTCACTTCTTGGTGAATTTGTCAGCCTGCTGACTTAGTAAGGCCTTCGTTTTGTTACCTCTTACTCTTCCATTTGCCAGAAAACACACTTTTTTTTTGGCCCAACAGGATGTGCCTGGAAACACTAAATTCCTATCCATTCTCTCTTAAAATTTCAGCATCAGTACGTAGATGCCCCTTTGAGGGACCCCTTTCAGTCTTCATCACAGAAGAAGTAAAAGTACAGGCCCACAGCAAGGACAATATATTAGACTGGGTGTCCTAAAGTGATCAATGGTGTAGATTTTGTCACCTCGACATTACTGTTCATTTAAATATCCACTTTCCCTTGAAACTGAATGGGAACATTGTTGCTCAGCCATGTCCTTTAAGATAATGTTAGTACCTCAAGAAAGACTTGATACAGGAAATGCATGGCCCTTATCAGATTGTAAGTCATACATACACGGCACAAGTCTTGTCGACTAGAAGGGATTGCTATATGTATATATAGATACGCCTGCCTGCCTGCCTGCCTGCCTTCGTTATTCACTTGGGTTGTAATTCTAATAAGCATGTCAAGGCACTTTTTTGATGAGGTAATTCAGAGGAAGACAGCAACTATAGTTTGATGTCTTCAAGGGTTGTCTCTTGAAGGGAAGGGAAGTGACTAAACGGCTGTCAAAAAAGTGAAAAGTATCTCCATCTATAGGAGACAATGATAGACACCCATTTAAGATAAATGGCCCCTTGAATTTTGCATTAGAAAAAGCACAGATTGGAATTTTCTTTCTGTATTTTTGTAATGCGAAGAGATCAATACAGAAAAATACATATGGATGACACTAAGTAAATTATAAATCCCAGGAAACCAAAAGATTCTCGGATATATTGCAGACAGAGTCACAATCTTGCAGGATTTTTCAATTTGAAAAGGTGAGGAGGTAAAGCCTAAAGAAAAAAAAGCTATGGATGGATTGCTTACAGTCACAGATACAATTACAGAGAGTTGAAGAAAATTTCAACAAGCCTTATTACGAAAATTTCTACAGAGCTGTTTTTTCAAAGACAATGACAACATGAACTTGGTTCAATCCCAGATATTTATGAAGTAAACAAAAGGCTGAAGAATTCTGTATCAGACACATTTACAAAAAATCAAAAGAAGTAACTCTATAGCACACACCTGTAGCCAGAAGATAATCTATTCCCCAATATTCCATCTCAAACTGAAAACCTTCGTAATTGAATTAATTAGACTCTGCGCATGTTAAAAAATAACCTATATGGATTGACCAAAAGCCACAGCAAGTCTTTGCAGATCCTTGGTATAGATGTCTGCTGGCTGTGAAGCTTGTTGATGTTGATTCTGTAGCCAACTAGTACTTGACCCTTGTGCTATGAAGTGTGTTTCAGGTTTCACTTCACTGTACACATGTTGAGATGTTTGGTTTTGTATTGTGCTTCCAAGAAAGAATGGGGTGCTAAGATATTCAGACCATTTGATGTCTTCAACCGTCTCGTTTGCGAGAGATTGAAGGTGAGCTTCGTCGCTGGATTTCCCACAATCAGCTAAACCCCACGAGAAGGCACTGCTCTCAAAGAAATTGGTGTTGCTTTGCAATTCAATACTGCTACTGCTTCCATTGCTTCCACTTCCGTTGTTGCTGAAGCTACTTGCTTCCCAGTTCTGAACCCCATTGACATCACAAGAGCCTACAGAAGGATTATGATCAGATGGAAGACTAACAGAAGGTTTTACACATATTGGAGTCTGGAACATAGAGGTTGACACGGATGGGAGAATAGTCGGAGGTGTCATACTAGAATTGAACTCATGAGAAATCATCTCAGAAGAGGAGGAATTTGGATTAAAGCAGAGAGTGGTGTTTGGATTCATTGAGAGGTCTATAATAGGTTTGTAATCCAATTTCTGGAAAGGGAAATAATCCATCAAATCAGAAGGCATGCAACTGGCCGTGGTGGAGCTTTCATGGGAGGTACCAAACCTGTCGAGGAAGAATTCCTGTGTCGGTGGAACATTTGTCAAGTTGCTACTACCACTTCTGTCCTTATTGTTGTTGGTGGTGATGACGTTTGAGCTTCTGGAAGAAACTGCAGGTGGTTTTAAAGTAGCTGCCTCAATGAGGTTCAGTTCATTTGATACAATAGAAACTTTCTCATTGCTTTTGTCAGCTGTGAGCTGCCGCTTCTCTTTACCATCCTCAGCTTCAGAAAGTGATTTGTGAGTGTTGGGGTCAATGCCTCTCTGCCTCAGTTTCTTCTTAATGCAGGAATTCCATAAATTCTTTATCTCATTATCAGTTCTTCCAGGTAACTGTGCTGCAATCTGAGACCATCTGATCAAGCAGGTAGCAATAAGTAGTCATTATATGATTGAAACACTTAAGTTTGATATAAATAAAGTCTTATTAAGAATGATTTTATAAAGCTAATATAAATATAAACTACCTATTGCCAAGAACTGCATGGAGTTCAATAATCAAGTTCTCTTCCTGCTGAGAAAATGCTCCTCTCTTCAAATCAGGCCTCAAGTAGTTAATCCACCTTAACCTGCAGCTCTTACCACACCTCTGCAAACCTGCCAGTGCGCGCGCGCGCGTAATGTAAATTAGGAGACGTTTACAGGAATTCTAAATCTAGTATTCTGACACCATTTACTCAGCATTATTATTAACAAACAAAGGGTACCTGCCAGTTTAGGGACAGAGCTCCAACAGCCAAGTCCATGCTTAGTAATATAATTAAGAAGTTTCTCATCTTCCTCAGGAGACCACAGGCCTTTTCTTAACTTCTGCTTGTAACAGCAAGAATGCCGCCCCATGAGGTGTGAAACAAAACCTGCAATGCAGTGCTGGCAATAAACTTTTAAGAAGTGGCCAAGTATTGTGTCAGCAACAGGAGAAGAGTTGGGGCTTTGAAATGGATTCTAGGAAGTGGGGAAGTGATTGGAATATGTGATGAGAGAGAGAGAGAGAGGGAGAGAGAATGGAGTGGTGAGAAGAAAATGAAGTGGCAGCCTGGTAGGGAATCAAATTAATAGGAGGCGGCTCAAAGAGAAAAGTCATATTCAAGAGGATGATTGAAGATTGTGGCTTCAGATTTATACATGGTTTTCCAGAGTTACATGCTGTTGTCTTGGATGGTCCTTGTCAGCATTTGGGACCACAATAAGGTGGGTTCCATAACTCATGGACGGTCCTGATCCTACCGGTGTCCTTTAGCAGATGAAGAAACGAAGAGCATGGGGGAAGTAGTGTGCCAAAAATTTGACCAGGCCTAGTTATTTCCCATCAAAATTTGAGGATTTAAGACTTCTGCAGAGGAGGACTGGTGGGGCTCTTCTCTCGGCAGATATTTAAGTAACTGTTAGAACTGTTACGCTCAGAAGCCCGAGTAAAAGTTTAAGGTGATGTGGACATGTACTTGTAAAGGATAAGATGGATGGGAGTTGCTTTTATTTATTTACAATGGAAGAGATATTGCGATGGGATGAGATAGGATGGGTTTTAAGCAATATCATATTTAACCAAGTCCATCCCAAGATTCCTAATGCAAAAATAAGTCACAAGAATGGAGAAGGGAAAGTTTCTTGAGGACAAGAAATACCCCAAATTAGTGAGATGAAGCAAATATGGTATCCTGCAATAAATTGATGACAGCAGCGGCTTCTACATATGCCTCCTCTTGGAGTCTTGTTCGATAGGAAGAAAATTCTAAATACTTCCCTGTGATCAATCCTATCCTTGATCAGCTAGCTAGCTAGCTAGCTAGGTACTACCCTCCCTTTTGGCAAGCAACTTTCAGCTACCATCCACCTTCTCTTTTGTGTCAGGCCTTTCGACGCAACTTTTCCAGTCTCAGTAACCTAAAGTAATTGTTTAAGAATCATATTAGGAAATATTCCTTCTCTCTCAGAAAAACCCTCAAATTTAATCAATTCTCCACACACATGTATATACAAATCACTCAATACATCTTGCAATTTGAATTACTAACTTGTTCTCCTCATTATGGGAAAATGCTATCCATATATAAGGCCATATTTAATACTAGTAAATAGAGAAGGGAGGGGTCTGGTCATCCCATGCACGCTCTCTTTTAGCTATATAAATGGCCAGGACAGTCACAGTAATGCTGTTGTCCTCTATAGGATGGGGTGGGATAGGAGTTGATGTGCATGAGAGCTAATGTAACGTATTTTTTGAGAGACTACAATGACGACAAAATTTTTGATGAATTATTACAGGTTACATGGTATACTCAGTATGGCAATCATTATTTATTGCACAGTGCCAACTAAATTAATCGTGTGTGTGTGTGTGTGGGTGTTTGTGTGTGTGTGTGTGTGTGTCTCTCTCTCTCTCTCTCTCTCTCTCTCTCTCTCTCTCTATATATATATATATATATATATATATGAATGGATTAGTTGGAGTAACAAGATTTAAATTCCTTTTTCACCATTCTTGATTTGTTTACAAGGAAAACAAAAATCATCAAGGAAATGGAAAGACGTCTAACTATTAATGTTTTACAATCAGTTATCATGTCCAAATTATGATACCTACATAGAAGAAGAAGAAGAAGAAGAAGAAGACAAACAGGGTACGCGTGTATGCCAGAATAAATGTTGATGGTGATTAAAGAAAATTAATGAAGAAAATTTGCTTAATTATCGGCTCATTTCCATTTAATTTGATTACATATATTCAGGCAAGTTGCAGAACAATTTTTTATATATGTTGTCGAGCAGGAAGACAATATATATATATATATATATATATATATATTTATATATATATATATTCTGTTCAAGGTTATACTGCATGACAATGGCTTAGAAAAGCCTTTCTTTAAACACGTTTCAGACTCTGAGAAATCAATTAAGAAGCTTCATGATCACCTCCATAATAATGGAGTAACATCGTCAATAATGTTAATGTAACAGGCATATTGTTCTTTGATAACCTGTCTGTCGACTGCCTTGTTCTTCTTAACCTATGAACTGAATTATGAAGCTTCCTTAATCTCCTTGACCTCTGGCCAATGTCCTAATCCAGACATCCCATTTGGAGTGTATTAAATAATATATATGCAAAGATTCTTGTAATCTCCATGCCTCCTAATGCGCTCCTTCACTTATCTTGTAGCTACCACCATGCATATGAGCTGTTATCAGAAGTCAACCATTGCTTCATCTTTTATTTTACTCTATGTTTTTATTTGCTAATCATTAATCAACCATATCATACATATATAACTTACTCTTACTTCTGATGCATGCCTTTTTAATTCATTCTACTCGCTTTATTTCTAGGGGACAAATATAATAGATCAACATGTTTTATTTTTATTTAGATTTTAATTTTAAAAAAATTAAAGGCAGGGTGATAACTCAGCATCTCTAAACTCAGCTAAAAGCGGAGCTCAAGTATATATAGGTTTAACGAGTTGTCAGACTCAATATCCTCGGACTTAGCCAAATACTGAGCCCCAACATGTGTGGCTCTGGGTAATATTGTTTGGCTCCATGTTGGACTACGAGATTTTGACGAGTCAAATATATTTTTTCTTTTTTAAACATAAGAGATGTTTAATACTATAATAGAATATGACTTTTAATCCTGCTCTATACTAAAGGATAAGAATAATGGGCTATAAAGACTCATTGAATCCCTAAAAGAAAGGGGTTCATAATCTCATCATTTTGAACATTTTTAGTATCTATATTTTTAGAGTTTATCTCTCAAAAAGATTATTGCACCTTCTCTCTGAAAAAGATACTCACTTAAGCATCGAAAAGTCCCCTGATTCACCAAAGAAAACCTTTTACAAGTACCAGCCATTGACCACCTTGGCTTACCAAACACAAAGCACTAGCCATCTTGGCTAGAGAGAATGGATCAAATTGTCAGAATTAAGAAATCAACTGGTTATCCAAGACATAAGCCTTGCCCCCAAACTACTTAGATTTTTTAGAACATCATCATTGACACCGTCTGTGGGAATGATAAAAAAAACCATTAAATTTTCTTTCAAAACTAGTTATTGACATCCCTAATCATTATCAATGAGAGACGATATTCACATAACACCTGAAATGGAATGTCAAATGGACATCTTTATTGTTGTTGGCATAATTACTTTATCAAAACATCAAGAACTCTTCAATCAGGACTAACTTCTCACTAGAATAATGATGGTCGCTCAAGGGAACGATCAAGCCCAACGAGCCTGGCCTAAGAACCTTGAACCAACCTATATCATAGGTTTCAACAACCTCTGTGTTAAACATTAACTGTAGACTCAATTCTGATGAGCCTAGAAAACTTATTAAAGGTGGACAAGGTTATCCACTCATTAGAGTATAGCTGGCTTGGACCCAACTAGTAATACCCCAATGCATTCATGGAAAAAGAAACTGTAATTTCAAATTGACCCTGGGTTAGCTCAATCAGGCATTTGAGTTGTGTACTCTCCTGGTTGCAGGCGTGTAACAAATTATATGTCATCTGCACCTAATATGATAGGAGCGTTATCCTCAGGGGTTTGAGGCAACCTCCATCTCTCATGAGATTCCCTGGTAATGGCAAGAAAGAACTTATCTTATGGGGAGATCTATCTTCCCTGCTAAAAAGAGATGGACGCTAAGGTGCCACCCCCTCTAGTTTTAGGGTCCAATTTGATAAAACCTTGTTCCTTGTCGTTTCTTCCAGTCTCAAGTTGGAACTTAAACTTCTCATCAGAGACGATAACATCCCTACTTTAGGGTTAAATTTGACTTTTTTTGGGTCTATTTCTCTATTCAAAGTAAAGAAGAAAAAAAGAAGTTTTTAGTGGGAAATACATTAAGTGACAATTTTCTTCTCAGATTATAGTGAGATTGGCTCAAGATTTTTTCACAAAACTGTTTCTTAGAAGTTACAAATAGTGAAAGAAAAAGAAAAGTTGGGAGTATGAACGACTAGGGTAATAAAGAAAATAACTTTTCTCCCACATCGTTAGATGAATGACCTTTGATGTCATCTCAAATCATCAGAAATCCATTCAATTACTGTATTAAATGCAAGCCGCTATTTTGTTTTCTAAGGGACACCTCCTTTAATAAAAATAGGCCACCTGACCGAGTTAGACAAATCTTATGGAGAAGATAAAAATACTTATTTACCACTAATAAACTTTCAAAATCTTTGTGTATTAAATACATAAAAATTTGAGGGGCTACTAATGGATCAACATATTTTATTTTTACCCAAACTTTCATTTAAAGAAACTGAATGCAAAGTGATAACCCAACATCCTTGAGCTTAGCCAAATATATATGGGTCGAGCGAGCTACTAGACCTAGCAACTCTGGGCATAGCCAAGCGTTGAACCCAAATATATATGGGTCTGGTGAGTTGCCAGACCCGATAATCTCGGGCTCAGCCACCTTTGGGATCTACCAAGTGCTGAGCCAAAACATATACATGTTTGATGAGCTGCCAGACCCAGCATCTTAGAGCTCATCCAAGCACTAAGCCTAAACATATACAAGTTTGGCGAGATGTCAGGC
>Ga0325400_1000957_pt1 | contig 22886 bp, 13 predicted proteins | sample PopdelMetagenome_2_FD_205662 | JGI IMG/M metagenome (GOLD analysis project Ga0325400, IMG submission 205662) | Populus deltoides microbial communities from Bellville, Georgia, United States - Xylem-PdKOR-R1 | ecosystem: Host-associated > Plants > Phyllosphere > Stem > Wood/Secondary xylem...
AAAAAAAAAAGACAAGATTGTTCAGCAAACCTGAATTGAAGTTTCGGGAAATTTCCTCTACCTAGAAATATATCATCTATCTTAGAAATGCTCTGTTTCCTTCTCGATTTATATGGACGAACTCGCCTAAGAACGTGATCCTCTTGTGGGTATCCCTTGAAATATTGACATCATCTTCCACGAACCTAATCTGATCGATCGATGATGAACCCTGCATCTTTCAGCGTGCATCATTGACTGTATGTGACAAAGGTGCGCCAACACTAGAATGCAGTGCACAGCAAGCTCTAATAGTATCGTTAATTTGTCCGGCTATAGCTGAACTCTAAAAGTGGGGTGTAAGTTCTGCCAAACATGCTTTATCTTTTGGTCTGCGATTTCAAGGTGACGAGGTCACAAAACCTCCATGACTAACCTTTCTTCTCATATGGAACCTTCAACATTATTTGATGCATGTCACTTGTCTTAAGAACACGCATGCATTTAATGTTCCGATTGGAACCTAGCCGAGTTAGAAATATTGTCCAAAGGGGAGGCACAATGGCAACCCAGAAACTAAACGGCCTATGCAGGTCAAACCCCTCAAAGTGTTGACCTATGTGGAAGCTTACCTGGTAATGGGTGGATCCTATTTTTTAGTTTCTCGAAATATATACACCCAATAGAAATAGTAAATTTTTTTTATTTTTTTAGAGCCTCAAGATCCCGTTAGATAATCTAGTATTATTTAGGGTTTATACAAAAATTTCCTCAACATTTTATTAGATGTTCTTTCAGCTTCAAATAATTGTTTCAATACTGAGTTATAACAAACAACAAGTCATCCAAGTGTTTGGTCTCTAACAACAATCCATACAAACCACCAATAAAAAATCTTCTAAATCTTTTTAAGAAAGAGGGATTGATATACTTTTGAGTGCTAGTTTTCTTTTCTTTTATATTTTTCAGGTGTTCTGTACCGTTGCACAATATAAAAAATAAGAGGTATAACATTCTATTTATAGGAAAACCTGAAAACCCTATAAATAACAAAATATCAATTTGCCGCTTGAATAATATCACATATATTATTTCAAGATAATTTTATAAATTTATTTAATCAAGTCCATATTTGATTTTTCAAGGTCTAAAATTGTAATTCCTTGTGTAAATTGCTTCCTAATTCTCAATTTCTAAAACTTATTTACAATCAAGTCATACTTGATAATCATCCCATTTTAATTTCTAACTAATGGGTCTTAAGTGTGTGACCCATTAGGTTCTTTAATAAGTTGGTTCAAATATAAATCACAATCCTAAATAAAATATAATTAAGCTAATTAAACAAATTAATTTATTATCAATTTAATAATTGATTGATTTATATTTAAAGATTAAATACAATTTCTAATAAATTGTCATGATTGCTTAAATTTTAGAAAAATAATAAGTGATTTAACTTAACCTTTCAGTGACTAGTTTCTCAGTATAATTATTATCCCTTCATCAATAATGTTCTGATTTAGATATTATAACATGAAGTGTGTCTATTCCGAGTTTAATCATGTTTGTTCTCAACACCATAATTATTAATTTTTAAAAAAAGATTTGAAATTTATTTAAAATCTCATTCCTTTTTACTCAAGAATATATAATCAAAACTATTTGATAACATAAAAAATATTTTCTCTAATTCACATAAGGTGATGAATTTTCTATTGATTACTCAAGTATTTTCATATAGTTTATGTTGTGCCCAATATCTTCTTGTTTATTGTCCTTGATTAAGAAAACATGTACTAGGATCAAAGTATAACATTTTCTATATAAGATTACTTAGTTATCTCAAGTCTAAAAATCACTTGCACAACTATCACGTAAGCCTTTTCATAGACACATGTGATCTCTCCAAATGAAATTCTCACGTGGGTAAGTTTAGTGTACATATTATCTGACAAACACCTACATATTAGTTCTAGGTATCACTTATATCCTATTTTGTGAGAATAACTACTTCCTTTAATAAAAGAAATAATAGAATATGTATTAGTCTAGACTCTAATTAATCAATAGTCTTAATAGAACATTGATTATAAAATTTAGGAATAATGATTTGATACAATAAAAACCTTGTAATTATAACAACTTTATAATTTTTTTGCAAAGCATTTTTTTTATCTCAATAACTTTGTTTTCATTCTAAATTCATTAATTAAATATTTGATGAATATTAAAAATAAATAAAGCCTTTATTAAAAAAAATATTTACATTAACAAAGTTAATGTCACGTATAACCAATTGATTGACCACATGCATTTACACTAACAATCTTTTTCTTGCATTAAAACCAATCACTTATGTATCAAATATCATATTATTGTACTTGACGATAATACTTTTATTGGGACAATAAAGATCTATAAGGTTTTCTTCGATAGTACTTGCTCTATCTTTACATCTTTTATTTCTATGATTCTTTAATCAAATGAAATTGTTTAAATGTATTTTTGGATGATTGATGAGAGCTTGTTTTATTTGCTTGTGCAATAGTTATATAGTTATCACAATATAGAGTTACTAGATTAATAATATTGTCACATGTGTGCGGCGTCATAACGATCATACTTTTGGATAGAGTTTTGAGGTGTGGAAAGAATAATGAATTCTCGTCCTTTTATGGTTTAGAATTTTAAAGTTGTCATTTAGTGTTTTGGTCAATAAAAACCTTAACTAATCCACAAAGTCTAGATAATGGAAGACCAAAGTCTAGATAATGGAAGACAATATCACCCTTAATACATTATACCTAAAAAAAGTTGTATTGTTCATTTTGTCCGATTATTATTAAGGCTTTGTTGTGTTATTCTAACCATTGATCTGTCTATTGATTAAAATGAATTCACCCCAATAAGAAGAACCATGACTTTATCAGTCAAGTTTAGTCATTCTAAACTCAAATAAAATGTTTTATATTTTATATTTATTTCTCTTAATACTAGGAATATGTTTTGCATACAAGTTCGTGATTTCCAAATATTAAAAGTGAGAGAGAAAAAGAGAGAGAAAGAGAGGTAATAATTTATTATGTGCTATATTTATCTTTTTTACTATTGAAGATACATCTTCTATATATAAGTTTGTAAATTCAAAAATATTAAACGTAAAAAAATTTTCTTTTGGTATTTTTTAAATTTAGACCAAGTCCCCAATAAGTTTAATAATCTTATTATTGAGTCCATGGTGTATGCAAAAAGACTATTTTTTAAAATTGTTTTTAGTATTTTCAAGAAATGTTAAATCATGCAATATATTTTTGGTTTTTTTTCTTTTTTTTCTTTCATGTTATTTTTTTAATTTTTTTTAAAATGAGAACATGATTTCTTTGAAGAAACTTAGCCATATGCAATTTAAAACATAAAACATATATTATTGAAATAAATATTTTTGTTGTTTTTTTCTCTATTTTGTTTTTTAAATCTAGTTTATTTAATACTAGAAAAGTGCCTTACATATAAATTGATAATCTCAAATATTAAATATAAAAGGGTAAAAATAATATAAAAACCAAAATTAATTACAAAATTATCCTTCAAAAATCTAAAAATTAATTAAAATTAGACTAAGACCATATTTGACAAAACACATAAAACAAAAAGAAGAAAATTTGGCAATGAAAAAATGTGTTAGGATGTGTTTGCTAAATATGCCATCAGCTAAGAAAACAATAGCTAAAAAATCACTATAAAAATGTATTTGTCAAACATGTTTTAAAATCTAAAAAAAAAGAACTTTTTTTCTTTAACGGTAAATATAGTCCTAGACCTTGAATGGTTCAGGCCAATCACATGGATTAAGATTCTTAGACTGGCCCAAAAGCCATGCTAAAACCCAAGCTGCTCTTGTAAGGCATTCACGAGCCCATAATTATTTTTCAAAAACCCAAACCAAATTAAAGACCCAAGCTTTAATATCACTCAGATTCTTTGTTTTTGGAAGATCAAAATGACAGACTTAAAGAACTTGCCCAACGTTCTTCACTACAAAACCCAGAATCCACTTTTTTCCAAGACACCGGACACACGCCGTGCCAAATTAGGATTATATTCCAATAACATATGAAATCGAAACCTAAATCATACATGCACTAGTCATGGAAGAAAGTTCATCGTGCATCAAATTAAAAAACGTCTATGGCAGGTCTGAAACATTGATCTTGCTGGGAATCTCTATGAAATGAAAGAGCACATGTCTTTCTCCAAGTAAACCAGACAATCGATATAAACATTCTTCATGGGAATAAGTTCATCAGACATTTTATCACCTCCCACGGATTTGTAAGTTTATTCCCTAAATAAAAATTGAAAACTGAAATCTAACACTGTGATGATTAAACCAAATATTGTTGAACTTTCCATAACAAAGAACAAGAGAGGCTGTCATGTTTAATAGATAGAAAACAATGAGACCTTGAAGCTTGATTTATAACAAATCAATAAGAGAAAGCTTGAACCTATCTTGAATTAGGTATGACATGTTTTCAAATCATTTTCAAATGACAAGAAGGAAATCAAAACAAATTGCTTTAAGTATTCTGAGAAGATTATAACATCCTGATTGTGATAACATTCTGGAAAAAGAAAAATTTTCCAGATAACAAAGAACTAGCATGAACGTGACCGGAGAACTTAAAAACTAAGAATCAAGTCAGATAATGATAATAATGAGTGCAAATTCATGGCCCAAACACCATAAATTTGAAATGGTTACAAAAAAAACTTATATAAAGACTCGTCTGGTCATACAAACTAAAATATGATTTTCAACACAAACTCTAGATATTAGAGTGTGTTTGGTATTACGGTTGCTGTTGTGGTTTGAAAAAAGTTGTTTTATAAAAAGTACTTTTAGCTGAGGTTGATTTGAAAAAATAAGTGTTTGGTTAAAACTGTGGTTGAAATTGAGGTTGAGCAAAAAGTAGTTTAATATGTCTAGTTAAGAATACTTTTGAAATTGAGGTTATAAAATAATTTAAAAATATATATATTAATATTGATGGTTTTTAATTTAAAATTTTGTAGATTTAACTATTGATATTACATCATAAAATAAATAATACTTTATATAAAATATTTTTTATTGTTTCATTAAAATATCTACAATTCTGCAAATACTACGTCATCAAGCGATATTTGTCTAATTTATGTAGTTAAATATTGAATAATATTAAATACTAGTTTTTCAAATAAAATACAAATAAAATAATAAAAAATAATTTTTATTTTACTAGATTGAATCTGTTTTAATATATTTTAAGTTTTAAACCGAAACCGGTTCGGTTAAAATAATACAACAAGCTACCCTGTTGACACGAACAGTGCAGCACTGCACTGTTTAATTAGCATCAACAGTGCAGCATGCTGCACTGTTCATGCCAATTAATTTGGTTGATGTGCGAAAGCATGTAGCAGTCAAGAAAAACGTGACAGCAAGCATGTAAATTCTGCTTCAATAAAACTGTGTTTTCAACACAGATAATGATAGGTCCTTACATATAAAAATTACGGTTTATTTTTTAACCAAAAACTATGTTGTTTCTGTTATATGCTAAACACAGCCACAAACTCTTAGACAAACAAACTTTTATTTGCTATCAAAACATGAATACACCAAACTATATCTAGGTTTCAAATCATTACTGAAGACAAAGATCTTCTAAGACATTTACATTTTAAAAAAGCAAATTATTCATGCATCGAACCAACAAATCAATGATTAATATATACTATAATAGCTTTTACATCTTGAACTTTTAAAACACCACAAATTCTCACTGTATGGTTGAATGTTGTTTTTTAATGTATTTTTTTTAAATATATTAAAATAATTTTATTTTTAAAAAAATTTAACATCAATATATTAAAATAATTTAGAAACATAAAAAAAATTAATTTTTTAAAAAACTAAAATTTACTGAAATTCCAATATACAGATGTTTTTATAGTCTAATAAAAAATCCCATTTACACCTCTAGCTTTCACATCTAGAAATTTTAAAACACAAAAAATTCTCACTAATATTTGTCAATCAACCACTAAATACTTGTAATTTAAAGCATAAAGATGATTTCATAGTCTCAAAGTCAAATCAATATCCCATTTTTATTTGGGCAAAAGCTTACAGGAGAGGCATACCACCATGTGCTATAGCAATGAGGTTTTGAAAGGATCATAGAAAATGTATCTCCCCCACTCTTTCTCATTTTCTCCCCCGTTTTGATGACCTTGAAGAGGTTATTTATAGATGAAGAATATGGTTCTAGAGAGTGTGAGCTGGGGGGATTTCTTCTCATCTTCAACCCTTTGATTTTGGTGAGGAATGCATCTGGATGTTTTGATAGCTGGAAAAGTTCTGATCATGCTGGTTTTCGATGGCAGTTTTTAAAACCAGTTTGGTTTGGTTGTTTCAATAGTTTTCAAAATGGCTTGGGGACAACAAAAATCAAGTTGAGCTGTTGGATCATGTAGGAGGTAATATTAACCATCAATGTAGGTGTTGAGGGCGTGAGAGAACCTGGAAGGTGGTTTATTCAAATGGTTTCAAAGAAACATGAATGAGATAATGTTTTTGTGGATTTTTAACACTATAGAAGGGGTAAACCATATGATCTTATAGAGGCTACTCAAAACTAAGGGTTTGGGTTATTTTTGGTTTGATTTGTGTGAGGTAGTGAACATGGAAAGTTCTGGAAGTCATCTGGTGAACTAGACTTTTTTTTTTTTTTTGTAGAGGATGATTTACAATGCTTGAACGATGAATTGTTCATTTTTTTTAGACCCTATTCAAAATGACACCATTTGAGTAATCCCTAATAATCATGGTTTTAATGTTTTTCAATTCAATTCCAGTCCTTGTTATTATCAAATCTTTCATCGAAACCCCTCAATTGCTTTTTAAATTCTAAGATCCTTTTAATTACATCCTCAATACTTCAATTAGAGTCCATAGATTTAGGCATCTTTACAAAATAGTGCTAGGTCTCAAAATCCTTTAAATGGGTCATTTATTGACTTTAAAACTTTTAATTTCTTTTAATTAAGTTCCTAGTCAAATTGACTTCACTCCTTAAGGTTCAACATTTTTTTCATTTTGATCCTTGGTTTTGAATTTTTTTTAATTAAGCCCTTAATTGACCTTCACATTTTTTTTTTGCAATTAAGCCCTCAAATTAGCCAATTAACTTATTAAAATTCAAAGTTGATCCCTAGAACTTTTAATTCTTGCAATTTGACTTGAACTAGGCTTCCAAACTTATTTACCCTTCAATTAAGTCCTTAATTAGATCAATTAAACATATTAAAAGTCCAATTAAGTCTTTTTTGGCTTAATTAATTCTTTTAATTTTGATTAAATTAATTACTTTAAAACTTAATTTTTTTCCATTAATCCCTCAATTATCAATTAGGCCCATCAAAAGTTCAATTAAATCCCTAAACATAATTATTTTGCAAGTATGTTATGGTCTTCAATATCTTTCTTCAATTTGGTCCTAAATTCTTGTTTTTTTCTTCAATTAGGCCCTCATTTGCTGCAATTAAGTTCTCAACCTTTTCTATTTGGTCTAATTTGGTTCTTCAACTTTTAATTTATGCAATTAAGTCCCTCTTCAGCCTATTTTTGCTACCTTCAAATTTCTTGTCCATTTATGGCCCTATATATATATATATATTGAATTTTTAAAATATTTTTTACATAAATTTTTTTTATAAGATTCAAAATTGGGTTATGACAAATGCTAGGAACTATACCTAGTTCAGTGATGAACTTCTTGTTTTAAACAACCTTTTTTGTCCTCTCAAACATTGAGGTGCACTCAACTTTAGTTGTAGAATCTATTTTGATCTTTTATTTAAAACTCTTCCAAGTTATAGCATAATTATTAAGAGTAAAATATAACTAGACTATATTTTTTTTTATTTTCAATATATGATTGAAAAGTACTATCAAAATAACCATGAACTAAACATTATTAGTTCTTCATTTAGAAGTTCTTGGATAACCAAATCTCTACTAATTGGAGTATATATATGATTTTTTCTATTAATAATATGTTGTATGCATATAATATTAGAAAAACAACTTCACTCCTACTAAATTTTTTTTTTATAAACACAAGGCTCATTCATATTTTTAATAAAATCAAACTATTCGATTATCTCATCAAAATGGATATTATAACTTATTGAAGCTTACTTAATTCCATAAATGAATTTTTATAGCATAGATACTTTATTGGTAAATTCCTTAGATTTAAAACTTTTAGATTATGTCACATACACATCTTCTTAAAGATTCTCATTTAGGAACATAATCTTGACATCTATCTATCAAATTTCATATACCTAACAATTCATTAGATCTTTCACCTTTTTTCATTCAAGTGCCGATATCAATACAATTAATTGATATCACTAACTATTCTTAACCTGAAATAGTTAATCAATTCTTATCCACATCTAGTTTACCATCTAAGTTGTCGATGTCAAGAACCCTTAACATCATTAGCCTCTTTACCCAGAGTAGCTAATCACACCATAAATGGTTGCTGATACCAATACGACCCATTGATATCATTAATTATTTCCGACCTGAAATAGTTAATAAATTTAGCTTTCTCCTTTAACCGATAGTAACCATGCCGATGTTAGTAATCTTTATTAACATCATTAGTTATCCAATTACCCAGTATCAACCAATCAATTTAAGGAATGTCAGTACCAATGAAACCACATTGATACCATTAGTTACCCTAATTTTCAGGATAACTAATTAATGTCATCACAATATTCTACTCATACCGATCATATAGACATAGACTACCAAATTTAAATCATATATATAGATCACCAAGTTCAAATCACTTATATACCTAGCAAATTTAAAATGGTAGGAAATAAAAATCCTTAGGTGTTGGGCACCAACCTACAGTAAAAGCTAAACTGGTAGTCCCCGGCTGCTGTTTGGGTCTTGTGGCTCCCCCTGCATTAACAGGCATACCATGTCATTACTCACGAACATTTATTCCTTCTAAATCAATAATCTATACAATTATTTTTTAATCATCTCATTCATTTTTATCCCTATTCTTTAAAATTTACATCTTATGTTCCCATTAAATCTTTTTCTTTAAGTTCTTTAACAAAAATGCAAATCAACATTACAATTGGAGTATTTTCTTATTCGAATATTGTTTTGTGTTTCATCCATAACTAACATTATATAGTTCAGTTTAAGACGTGAATTAATCCCTTGAAACACTAAGACACAAGGCTATAAGTCCATTGAAGAGAGAAGAACCCAATTCTACTCCTAAAACCCTCAAAACCACCCATAAATAGGGGCTTTCTTGACCCCCTTTAGGTTATTAGCCCATAAATTGGGTTCTAAAACTTCAAATTAAGCAAGGTAAACTCCTTTGGATAGTTAACATCCAAGACTAAAATTTCTATGAAGAGACTTAGTCGAAATTCCCTCATTTTCATACTCGAGTTCCTCTGGAAGACCAAGAGACGAAATTGTTCAGTTTCGTCGACAATTCCACAAACATTCACACATCATTAAATTTAACAACCTCATTCAAACCAATTCCTTTCTATGTTATATACACTATAATGATGCCAAAAAACCTCTTTAATAATTTATTCGTCCAATTTTGTTAACTAATCAATCAACACTCTTCTCAACCCTCTCTAACACCTTCATTGTTATTCTTTCATGCATTTCTCATCATTTTAATTCATATAAACGGACATCATCAATTCAAATATTCAAATAAAACACCCTTCTTCTTCCTACATCAATGGTCGACCACATAGTTTGTGTTTTTACCTATTTTTGTGTTCCCCACAAAAAATAAAAAAATATAAAAAAAATACACATCAAAAAAATCTATTCAGAAGGAATAAAAAAAAAATAGGAGTGAGAAAAGGATGTTGGAACTACCATAAAATGGCTAGGAATTGGTTGAGGAGGGTCAGAAATACAAGAATTGAAATTTGACTAATGAGAGCCCTGTTGACAAAGAAAATTCAAGTTGAGAAAAAAAATCTAAAATCAGATGTTTATGAACTCAATTAAATTTTATCTAAGGTTTAATTGAATTTATGGAGGGTTTAATTGCAAGAAAAATAGATTTTAAAGTCAATTTAAACTTTTATTGGATGAAATTAAAGTTCTGGGGTCCAATTATAATTTTAAAGAGTTGATTTGGTCAAATCAGGGGCTTAATTGCATAATTATTGAAGTTGATGGCCAATTAGGGACTTAATTGAAACAATCCAAAACCAAGGACCAAATCAGAAAAGACACTAAATTCAAGGGATCTAATTACGATTTTTCCGGGGGGCTTGATTACAAAATTGCATAAACATCCAAGGACCAAATCAGAAATATCAGTTAAAATGATAAAACAGTGTCGTTTCACTCAAAGCTACTCATTGTCTTCTTCAAATAAAACGGCTGGCAATAAAAACAGGGGAAGCATTAGCGGCAGAGACAATGGAGCTGCAGTCAAGGGGAGGCACGTTTTGCGGCTGATGTTCCTCACCGCCGTGATGCACGTCAACCGTTACCTTAAAGCATGCATCTTCTGGCTATAAAAGCCAGAGGAGAGACGGATAAAAGAAAATGGGGGGAACGAAAAGGAGAAAGACGAGACAGAGAGGGAGAGAAAAAAGAACGAGACAGGGGAAACGAGAGAGGAGAAAGAAGAATAAAGGAGAGAACACAATGGAAAATTCAGGAAACACAAAGGAAGGCCACATGAGGATATAGAAATCAAAGAGCAAAGGAACGATAGTAGAAGAAACCGAACGGCGAAGCCAAAACGCAAAGACAGCAGGGGAGGTTAACACCACCATCGATTTCCTTTCTCCAGAAGCAGGTATGCTCATGTCCTTTCTTCGCAACAATTGACGCCAGGTTTTTCTAGAAAAACAAAAAAAAACAGGAGACGAAAGCAAGCCAAAAGATCGTCATTTCGTTTTTGCTCTGTTAATAACAGTTATCTGCAAAAAAACGAAGGATGAACAGTGCGAAGGTAATATGGGCGGTTGGGTCAAGCCACATGGGCGGTTGGGTCCAGCCTGCCATTTGGGTCGGGCTAAGCCCAGCCTAAAAAAAAAGGTTTCTTCAAAAATTATTTTAAAAAAGATTGTGATTTTCCACAAATATTTTTATTGTATTTTAATCAACATCGGTTAGTATTTTTATACTGTAAAGATACAAATTTGGTATTAAAATACCTGGTTTTCGGCAAAAACATATAAAAAAATGTTTTGTTTTCATGCATACGGCCAAGTCTCTCAAAAATAAAAATAAAAATTCATTATATTGTATTTTCATATAACAAAAAAAAATTCAAAAATATATATATTAGCATACATTTGGCTTTAATAACCAGTTTACTAAAGCCACGAGAACTAGGCCAATATTTCAAAAATTCCAAAAAAATTATTTTGTTTTCTTTTAACATCTGGGGTTATGACCTTATACGTAAGACATATTCCGGATATTAAATTCTTTTGTTGATGCTAGAACGGTTAGGTTTTACCCAATAAGATAAGAATCTCTTTACTGAAGAGGACTTTTCTTAAACCATAGACGGAACGACAACTAGAAAACACGATAAGACCTTAGATTTATCAGACAATAAAAACAATGCAGCTTACCTTAGGTATGGCGTATTTGGGGTGCTAATACATTCTCTTTACGCAACCAGTCCTCGTACCCGATCTCTGAGACCAGTTAGGGTTCCTAGTGACTAAAATATTAGGTGGCGACTCCCATTCCTTTTTTTCACTAATAAAAGACGAGAATTCCTTGTCTCATCACATTTGCCACATAAGATAGATTTTAAGGGTGAATGTTTTCGCCGTGATGCCGCACACGTGCGACACTTAATAAGGAGCTATAAATTTTCTTTCAAAATTATTTGTTATTTCAACTCATTTAAACCATATTCGATGTAATAAACATCAATTCAATTCAATTTCTCATTTCCCTCAAAATTCATCATGAACCCTAATCTCAATTTGATGAAAAATTTAATGGAAATTTAACAATTCAATTCAATTTCTCATATTTCTCATATTTTTTTATTTTTGGGCATTTTTCGCACTTCTATTTTAAATTTATTTGTCAACCTTTTTTTTTTCTGAATTTCAAAGGTCCGTATTCCTTCCCTTACTACAAGTATTAAATCCCTAATTTTTATAATTTATTTGCTTAATTTCCTTATACACTTCCTTTAGAATTTTTATAGAACTCCTGAGTTGTACCAAGTTTACATTTCTTAACCAAAATTACAAGCGATGATTTCAGATCAATTTTCATATCCTTATATATATATATATATTGTGTCCTATATATCAAAATTTGTACATTATTCATTTTATTTTTTTTATTCAATTTAAAACATTTCTTCAATTTTACGCTTAATTTACACCGGGGTTTACATATATAAACATACATGTCTAGCATGCCATTTTAATTGAATGATTATGAACATATCTAAACCAATTCATTCAAGTCATCAAAGGGAACTAGGTGGTTAAAACCTAGATAGATATTGCAAATCTTCATACATCTTTTACGAGCATCATAGTCGTAGCCTTTTTCATAGTTGTTTCTTTATCTTGGATTAAAAAATATATTTTATTGTTTAAATTTTTACATTTCTAAATTACATAACATTTACATAATTGTATAAGAAATATCAAGTTACATTCAATGATATATGAGAAATCTTTTTTTACAACAAAAAAGAAAAATAGAGAAAATACAAGACACACAAACCCTATTTAATATTACAACCATTCAATCATAAAAACATAATCACATTGGTGTTTTAATGTCTATAATCATCCACCATGCATGATAACACATGAAGATGCATAAATTAATACATTACATGCTTCAATTTTAATTATTAAAGTTATGTACAATTTTAAAATAATATTTCTAACACTTAGAAATATTAAATCAAATCCAATTTGATAATTTTCTAAACTGTATAAATTTTATTTAATACAATTTTCTTCAAAAGCTATTTTTTAAAATTTAATAAGAAAATTAATCATATTAAAATTCTTATTAACATCCTAAAATATTTTAGGATCAATTAAATAAAACTTTCTAGCTAAAAAATCTCTTTATTTAGAAAAAAAATATATTTTAAAAAATTTAATTAAATCCTAATCCAAATAGGATTACACAAAAATCAGAATCATGAATTAAATACTTTAATTCAATCTCAATCTAATTAGAAAAATTATTTTTATAATTAATTTAATTTGAGTTTTAATTTTAAAATATAAAAATAATACTTTGTACATGGATAAAATTATAATTTTAACCAAAAACAAATAGCCTATTATAATAGTTTATTTAGCCACAATGGGCAGAATCATAATTAATTCTACCTTAAAAAAACCGTATTGTAATATAACAAAAGCTCAAAGGCAAATTGTAATTCTACCCCTCGTATTCTTCTTTATCAGCAGTTTCAGCCAATAGTGGGCTTATTGCCCATTGCCGGCTGCTGGCCTAGCAGCAGCAGCAGCAGCAGATCTTGACAGAAGCGTAATGTTGCCACCTCCTACATCGCCCACCATGCGGGAGACATTAGCCTTGTGCATGGCTGCACAATAATGTTTGGCTTTGTTATGGCAAGGCAGCAGTCTGTTACCTTGATGTCAGCAACATGTTGGTGCAGTTGGTGGTGGCTTTCTCTGCGCTAAACGCTAATTTTTTTATTTTAATTTATGAGGATTTTAGCTAAATTTGACCAAAATAGTAACAACGACCTTAAAATAAAAAATAAAAATCATGAGAGAGAAATTATTTTAGAAAAAATTATTTTTGCACATAAAATTAAATTAAAATTAATACTAATAATTATTAAAGCATAAAATAAACTACTCTAATTATTTAATGATAACTTTGATATCATTGTTTAGTTTCCCAAAACACATATATGCAATGAAAAATATAAATTTTAAATTTTTTTAGGAGTCTAAAGATCTCATTAGACAATTTAGAGTTGTTTACAGTTTATATAAAAATTATCTTTGGCTTTAAATAGTTACTTCAAGACTGAGTTATCGCAAACCATAAGCCGTCTAAATTTCTGACCTCTAATGGTAGTCCATACAAACCATTAGTGAGAAATTTCTTCTATGCCCTTTTAGAAGAAAGAGATTACAATATCTTTGAGTGCTAATTCTTTCTATTTTATTTTATTTTTCAGGTGTTCTGTGTTGTTGTATTGTACAAAAAATAAGAGGAATAACATTTTATTTATAGGAAAACCTGAAAACACTATAAATAACAAAATATTAACTTGACTTCTGAATTATATCACATATATTATTTCAGAACAATTTTAAAAATTTATTTAATCAAGTTGCTACTTGATTTTTTAGGTCTAGAATTGTAATTCCCTGTATAAATTATATTATAGTTCTTAATTTATAAAATTTATTTTAATTTCTCACTAATGATTTTTATATAAATAATTTATTAGGTTCTTTAATATGTTGACTCAAATATAAGTCATAATTCTAAATAAAATAAAATTAAATAAATTAATTTATTATTAATTCAATAATTAATTGATTTATATTTATATTTAAAATATAATATATAACAACTTGTCATAATATGTTAAATATTAGAAAAATTAAATATAGTTTGATTTCAACTCACGTTCCCTCAAAAATCAATTATTTGTTTTTGTTAAAAATTATTTTTTTATATTTTCAAATCATTTTGATGTCCTGATTTCAAAAATAATTTTAAAAATTTTTAAAAATATATTATTTTAATATATTTATAAAAAATATATATTTTAAATCCTGCCCACCGTCGTAACCCAATCAGGTAAATCATGTCCTTGCAGTTCTGTTGCCGTTTCGTGGGAAGCTGCTGAATGCATTTCAATTCTACCTTTTGACCATTGCATTGCTTCAGACTGAACCCCGAAAATTGAAGATGATGTTCTTATAATTCTCTCTTGTTGTCGAGTGAACACTGATCGGTTGGACGAACTGAGCCCTGCATCGGAGTCATTACTGGGCTGGAGATTGCGGTGCTTATATTTCAATAAACTTCGACATCGGGGTTCCAACAAAAGGATAGATTGACTAGAGTGTCGAGAAGAGAGCATTATTTGGTTTTGGTCAGCCCTTTATGATACGTCTTAAGCATTGTTTATTGCTCGATAACCACTACCATTACCAAGTTTCCTCTCCCTGTGAGTTTGATAAACCCACCAACCCCCTCCTAGACTTTGATTTATTCAACACATGTTTCACCTAATTAACTACCATCTCTAAATCAATTCAAAATTAATTTAAAAACCCAATCCAACCTGACTTGTTACCATCATATCACACACCGCACTGATGCTTCCATGCATCAGTCTCAACTTCCCTGAAAACACCAAAATAAATATTCATTCCAACCACTCCTTTCCCCGCATCTCTTGGCTTCCGAATAAGCAGCCTGCCGCCGGGCAAAGTAAAATCAGAAGCTGGGTTGTATGTGTGTGTCCGAAAAATACCGACTTCTCCTTTACAGTTTCTGGTCGAACATAACACAACTCATCTCTTCAACCTCCACACACGCACACGCACACGCACGTATATGTCTTCGTGCTTGTGCATAATTGCATAACTGTTGTAAAGCTATAAAGAAACATCGCCCCCTCTGCTGTCATAGAGTTACTTCTTATTTTTCGCTGATAGTCGGAGACTCCAAATCTAAATTATGGCCACTGATATCCCATCCTTTAATATCTCAACCCTGGAACAAATGTAAGTTGCTCACTTTGCTTTTCAATTTGATCACTTTTTACTTTTTAGATTTTGGATTCTATGATAACATAAAAATTCCTTGAACCCCATTTGGTTGTATAAAGGAGTTTTACTGGTAAAGATAAACTGAGGGAGATTATAAACGAGGACCCTGTTTTTAGCTGAAATGGAGAAATTGATTTTAACCCATTAAACGTTCTTATGCCCTTTTGTTTCTTCTTTTAATTCTGTGAATTTTAGAGCGAAAGTTGAGAATTGGTGATCAAAGAACCTTGGTAACATTTTCATGTGGTGTTATTTCGAAATTTGGAGAAAGGTTGCATTGAAAGAGGAAAAGGACGGAGAGAGCATAGTCATTGATATCACCTTATGGCTTGTTGAAGTAGCTGTTATTTTCCTGTCTATAGCTAATGAAAACACTTGATTTACTTTGATTTTTTATTTTTTCACTTTGATTCTGGTTGTAGGTACATTGATTCTTGCAAGAGGCATGGTGTCCTACCTAATACAGAAATTTTATCTGGTTTCCTTAAGGTCAGTGTAGGTTAGAGTTACAATTTACCTGTGTGTTCAACAAAACCTGATTAAAATAACAGTAACTTGTATGTGTTTAAATTTGTAATGTTTGATTTAGGCTGGGTTTAAATTAGTTATTGATGGAAACAAGAAGTTGAACCTGCCTGATCACTGCTTTGCTGTTCAGGCTGAGGTTAAAAAGTCCTGCAATGAGATATGTAGCTTGGAGATCATCTTGGACCATCTTGAAGATATTGATGTTCCTCCGCTTCTTGATGTGTGTGCAACCATTGAAACTTCTGAGATTGAAGTGGTTGACATACGTAATGGACCAAATTGTGCTTTGCACGAAGAATATGCTTTATCTTTGATGCGTGCTTTCAATCAAAAGCTTCAAGTAGTTGATCTTCAGGATTTGCCATTTGGAAAGGACTTCTTGCGGTATATAGCTGTTCTTATTATTGTTACTTGTATTATGCTTTTATGAGTAAAAGCAGTTCTATGATAAGGCACCAAAGGGACACCATCTGTTTGCAGTGATCGGAAAAGCCACTCCAGAAATAATGAATAAAAAATTCTAAATTGCCCTCATTTACCCAAAAAAATATCTCTGCAAACCAGAAATGCAAAGTCGGTAGCCACTGAAGGTTCTTCCACTTCCAAAGCAGCCAGAAATTGTGAGGAAGGCCTAGACAAGAAGAGACTTCCTTAAACCTCAACATCATTTCAGAATCTGACTATGCATTCTTTTGTTAGAATTGTCTAGAATCCCAAATTCTTTCTCTTAAATGAGCATGGAATACGTTGTAATTTTCTGGAATATGATATATTTTTTTATTACTAACTTCAGTTTCATACTCAGGGAGCTTTCTCAGAAAGGTTTAGCTTGCCAAATTTTGAATTTGAGGTCTTCTCATTTCCGGAATCTGAACATGGCAGGGAAATTCATGCAAATACATACCCTCAACCTTGATTTTAGTACTTCACTGACAAGCTTCCAGGAGGATTGTTTTACTTGCATGCCCATTCTAACTTGCCTCTCAATGTGCGAGACAAGAGTTGCAAATCTCTGGACAACTATTGCAGCACTTTCTAAACTCTCTTCTTTGGTAGAACTTCGGTTTCAGAAATGGATATGCTGCAATGATTCTGCCTCTCCTTCAGCATCTTCAGGTGGAAATTTGGAGGATCAACCTGATGTTAGAGAACTTTTGACTGATATTGATGAAGAATCATTTCTTAACCAAGGCACAGATGAGGCAACCGGGAATGTGTTTTCATTCAATAATATAGCTACAGGTCAGCAAGTTCAAAGTATGATGGAGGATTCATCAGATGACAATGAAGTTGATTTTTCAAGTTATTGGCAAGAATTTGATTATATGGATCTGTTGGCCAATTTTTCTTCTGGCTGGAACAGGCAGGTCAATCTGCAAAGTGAGGTAATGCACATGTGCTCTTTCCTTATGTCCTGGTCGCTAGTGATCTCAGTGTAAGGAAGCGGGTGCATCTTATCACTGAAGAAAGTGGCATCATTTTGTTTGTTTTCAATTGGTAGCATTCAGAACGAATCTTTTTAATTCATGTGAAGAAGTCTAGCAAAGTATGATTATCGTAAGTATAGCAAAGTATGATTAGTGTATCTTTTCACCTGCAATTCTTTTTAATTTTTGTATTTCTTCTGGTCACATTAGACTTGAAAGGATTGGTGGATTGTGGATCTTGTTTTTCTTGTCCTTTTCATTTTAAAGTGGCAAGTGTCTGGTCAGTTGTGGTTATAAATGTAGACTTCCTATGGCGCACGATCCCAGCTTCCTTTGTAATTCTGGATTGCTAAATATGTAATATAGATTGAATTTATAGTATTTTCTTGTGTCCATCCAACCCCTTTCTTTATAAATACTCAATAATCAAATTTGTTATTTGCTTGGCAGCTTTCTTCTGGTACATCGAGGAATAAAAAAGAAGAGTCCCTGCATGGTTCGTTTGGGAGACATATTGCTGATGTTCCTTCGAAGTATATCTCTCATCACGCTTCACCAATATGCTTCGAGAAACATTATAGAGAGTACATGATAGCTTCATTACCCAATTTGAAAGTTTTGGATAACTTTCCTGTCAGAAAGATTGACAGCGAAAGGGCTGCTGTTACATTTTCACAATACTTCGAGTACTTACCCTACAATCGGAAGCATAAAGAGAGTGTTGTCAGCATCTTGCACAAGCGTGAAATAAAAGATACCCGTTCTCATATGCTGTCAAAAAATCAAAAGCCTTCTTATTCTCATGGAAACTCCCAATACTCTTATACCCGGTCTCTTTGTGCTGCAAAGTTGGGATCTTCTGCTTGGCCATTGTTGCATTCACTTTCTGTATCAGGCTGTGATTTAGGTGATGGAAGTAGGAGTTTCCGGCCCAGACAGTTTGAGTACCATCCATCTCTTTCTAGCCTAATGGTGTTTGGAACCTTGGATGGTGAAGTTGTTGTGGTCAACCATGAGAATGAGAAAGTAGTTAGGTACGTTTCATCACTTGGTGCCATGAATAGTGTGTTGGGACTCTGCTGGCTCAATAAATATCCATCTAAGGTATGTCATTCTGCATTAAGTGCAGTGGATATGTGTCTTTGCATGATGTTCACCTTTTTGCAATTACTTTTGTTTTTCTCACTAGTGTACAAGAAATTATGCTTTGTATGTAAGTTAGGTAATTGTAAACGTCTAACTAATTTTAGAAATGGTCAATAGCTAATTTAAAGTGTTATCCATTTAAAAACAGAGTTAGTTTGATCTGTACTTCTACAGGATTTACTTGAATTTGGTGAGGTGATTAATACTACATGATGCTCATGCGCATCAAGTTAGGAACAGCATATTCTAAAACAGTGTGCATGTTGCTCCGGCCTCCACAAGACCGAACAACTTCTAAGATGCAATAAGATCATTAGACATTTTCTGTCAAGCTTTTGTTAGAGCATTTGATTATGTGCATATCAAGTCCCTGATCGCATGGCTACTTCTGATTCTGATTTGCTTTCAGTTCATAGCAGGTTCAGATAGTGGTTTGCTAAAATTGTATGACATAGAGCACATGCCCCCAACAGTTACGGGCATGTATTCAGCTGCCGGTTCAATCACCTTTGATGACTTTGACCAATTGACATCTGTTCATGTTAACTCCACCGACGAACTATTTCTGGCAAGCGGATACTCAACAAATGTTGCTTTGTATGACATCAACAGTGGAAGGCGCATACAGGTGTTCACTGATGTGCACAGAGAGCACATCAATGTTGTCAAGTTCTCAAACCATTCCCCATCAGTTTTTGCAACTTCTTCATTTGATCAGGATGTCAAACTATGGGACTTGAGACAGAAACCAATACAGCCTTGCTATACTACTTCAGTCTCTAGAGGAAATGTGATGGTGTGCTTTTCTCCAGATGATCACTATCTTCTTGCATCTGCTGTTGATAATGAGGTATTCTTTGAATTAATTTACTGCATTTTTAGGGGCATGCAGTTCCATCAATTTGAATGTTAAATTAGGGCCCCATCAATTGTTTTCCCTCATACAGAATCCACCCTTAACGAAACTGAGTCATGATGTGCATACAGATAAGAATTTTTCCCCACAATGCAATGTTCTAAACCCTTTCTTGTTTGTAATGTCACCCCTTACTTTTTTAGTACTTCATCCTAGTGATCTTCATCTGGATTGAGCCCTAATTACCTGGCCATCTAAGCTGTGTTTACTGTCTATGATGACTTATAATACCACATGCTATGTTCGAGATAGGAGGAGTAGAATTGTTTATTGCAGATGTGATTCATCAGGGTTTCAAACTCATGGACTTATTTCCTTTATTTCAAGCAACCCTAGCAGTTAGCTTCTTAGTCCTTAATTTATGCTCCTTTTGCAATTTGGCTTTGACAACTTGCTGAATGTTCATTTCCTCTCCTTCAATTATACCTTGTGCACCGATTTTTTTTTTCCTGATATTTATTACAATTATTTCACTCGTTTTAAGGAAATTAGTGGAGTCTTGAGATTAAAATGTAGAAATGTATCAGGTTCGACAACTTTTGGCTGTTGATGGGAGGCTTCACTTGAGTTTTGACATAGCACCTACAGGAAGTTCACAGAATTACACCCGTTCCTACTACATGAATGGAAGGGATTATATTATAAGTGGGAGTTGTGATGAACATGTGGTCCGTGTTTGCTGTGCTCAAACTGGAAGGCGTCTCAGAGACATATCCTTGGAGGTACCTTCATCTTTTAATTGGGACGTGGAAGCATAGATTTCAATTGATGACATAAAAGTTATAGAGATATTGATATTGGAACCATATTTTCCCAGGGAGGGTTCTAGGATTGCATTTTCTTGGAACCTGTAAACTGAGCATATGCTGTTCTTTTGCAGGGGAAAGGCCTAGGGAATTCAATGTATGTGCAATCTTTGAGGGGAGATCCTTTTAGGGTGAGTTTACACTTGCTATTGATTCTTAACCTTCTTTTGTCAATTCGAGAGTAGATTTGAGAAACTTCTTAATTCTTTCAGTGTTTGGATTTTGAGCAAAATATTGTCATTTGTTAATTTACCTCGTGAAATCTCTCTTCTCTTCCATATTAGTATTATGTAACTTGTTGGTGAAAGCTACTTTGTTTTTTAGTCTGCCATCTTCTCTCTCTCTCTCTCTCTCCACTTGCCCTCCAGCCACCTTTGTCAACCTCCCATGGGTTTTGGAAATAGTCATTTAGCTCTTTCATTTAATCCCATTTGAGTAGCTTCTGTTTGGTATATTGTTAAACTACCAAGCTGAGGTTTGTGCATTATTGAATTATTAAATGAATCACATTTGTGTTTTTATGTCCCTGTACAAAGGATTTCAACATGAGTATATTGGCAGCCTGTATGCGTCCCAACTCGAGGTATGAAATTGTGAAGGTATAAATTCTTGCCCTGCTTTTCTGACTTTGTATTTTGAAGCTTGTTGCTCGGTTCCATTTTCCTTTTAAGATTCCAAGATTTTAAGGTACAATTTGCAGGTCAATTTGCTAGCTTCCTGCGGGAATGCCAAGGGATACCCTAAAAGCCGGGATTCCTGCCCATCCACTAGCATGGGAGGTTGAGGTATATATTCTTTTCTTGATAAGAGTAGAGGATTTGAGCTTGAAATCTCAGCCACTTCTGGGCTAAACACCCAATGGTAAAAAAAATGTATATTAATCATGGCTTATAAGATCTTTATCTTTGTAAATGTAATGAACATGCATTTGGCAGTGCAAACAATTACGTCATGGTGATTAGTTGAAGAACGTACTGTAATTTGATCTGGGCATTTGGGATCTCAGCAACTTAATTTGTTCTAACAAAACTATACAAGGTGGAGGAGGGTATTTGAAGTTTCCAAAAGTGGCACAAAATCATTCATTTTATTGGAAGGAATCCCCCAAAACAAACAACTTGGCAATTAATATTGAGATTTAGATGAAAGGATGACATCGTTGATCATGGACCGTCGAAATAAATGCTATTCATCATTCCCAGTTATTTTTACGAACAATATCATCCATGGATGGATGTAATAAATCGTGAAACGAGAGGAACAAAAACAGGCGTTGGACTTTTCATTTCTGTACTCGAGGGTCATAAAACGCGGGAGTAAAGGCTCAACCACCTACGAGTACTCCTCTTAATTGTATCTGTCCTCATTGCTTACGTTGTAGTAGATAAAACTCCTAGTTATGCCACCGAGAACGTACCTGCTGGCGCCAGCGGTGTGTGTGTCTGTCTATATATATATATATATATATATATAGACACACACACGTTCTGGGAGTGGGGTACTTTTTAATTATAGTTTTTTTAATTAAAATTAAAAAAAACAAAAGATTTCTATGAAATTAGGTTAATTAATTATACATTTTAAACTATATTATATATATATATATACACACACACACACTAAAAGAAAATAGATTTTTATAGTAGAAATGGCACAATTATTTGTTTTTCAATTTTTTCACTGTAGTGGATACTGTGTGGTAATGGTAAATATGTAATTTTTTTATTTTTTTAAATAAGTTTCTCTTATATTTTTCTATCTTTATATTTGATATTTTTATTATTTTATACTCGGTTTATTTATTATTATCTTTTTTTTATTTTTTTCATTATAATTTTTTGAAAAAAATATTATTTTTTATTCTTTACACTTGCAATATCTATCCCTCTATATTTCACATATTTATATTATTTTTTTGTTCCTATCATTATTTTTTTGTAATTTATTTTTTTATATTTTTATTTGAAAAATTATTATACAAAACTAAGAAAATGATGTTTTAATATATCAATTATAATTTTATTCTATTTTTTTATTATATTAAAAATAAGTTTGGAATTTTTTATATTTTTATTAATATATATGATCTTTACTATATTTTATTTATAATTATATTTTTTACTTGCGGAAATAAAAACAAGCTAATATATATATATATATATATAT
>Ga0325400_1000958_pt1 | contig 22886 bp, 17 predicted proteins | sample PopdelMetagenome_2_FD_205662 | JGI IMG/M metagenome (GOLD analysis project Ga0325400, IMG submission 205662) | Populus deltoides microbial communities from Bellville, Georgia, United States - Xylem-PdKOR-R1 | ecosystem: Host-associated > Plants > Phyllosphere > Stem > Wood/Secondary xylem...
ATATTTAAAAATCACAAAATAGAAATCTACCTACTAACAAGAACAATAACAGCATGTTAAAACGATTTTAGCACATCAATAAATCGATTAATCCAACTTCTATATTTTCCCTGTATGATGTGTGACATTTTGATCCTATTCTCGTCATCATCATAAGAAACTTTTTAGGTTCAATGTTTTCTCAATACAACGCTGCATTCGTGTCATTTCCAGCATTCCTCTGTTTGATAATTGGTGGAATTCGGAAAATCTTTAATCCAGTTTAATTTTGGTCAAGAAACCTCGAGCCCAGAAAGCAAATGTTTTGCCATTAAACTACAATATGTCCTTCCTCAAGAGCGCGGACACGTTCATTCACCACAAGGACAAAGGTATGTGTACCTGGTCTTGAGAGAAGGCGCAACCAATTACATGCATATGAATCAAGAAGCTCCACCTTCCTCCGGTGCTGGGATTTATTGGTTTTAGGGTTTCATTGTGTTTATGTGGAGCTCGATATTCAGAAAGAAGGTGGTAAGGCAGAGAGGTTCAGCTAACGGAAATTCCATGGAGAGCGGATTCCAGAGAACTCGTCTTTGACTCAACCTAGAGCTGGACCAGTAAACCCAGAGGCAGCCCCACACAGGAGATTAGGACAGACAAGTTAGCGATGGGGGTCTCTCCTCTCCCTTGCCACATACTTTTTCCTACTATTTTTTAAAATATTTTTTATTTAAAAAAATATATCAATAATATTTTTTATTTTTAAAAATTATTTTTAAGATTAACACATCAAAATAATTTAAAAACATCAAAAACATAATAAAAAAATTAAATTTTTTGAAAAGTGCCAAACGCCCTATGAGATGACTTCGCTTCAACACAATAATTCACTGTCAAGTTCCAAAGTATATTATTCAGCATGTACATGGAAAATACATGGCAAGGGGAAAAGGAAGAAAATCATAAATCCCTTTAAACACAGGGGAACGTGATAGTTGTGGTCACAAAAAACCACTCTGCTCTAAAATATCAAGTTGGGAATTTCTCTCAATGCTATGCATGCAAGCAAATAGAACGGCAAGTGAAATTTTTCATGGTACATTGATCTTGTAAAAATAAATATTAACCTGTGATTCACATGCAATAAGAGTACAATTCTTAATCAAACATCAGTTACGGAAATATACATATCGTGCCTACTCTGTTGCGTTTCTGGGGATGTCACCTTTGCTATTCAGAGAAGTAATTGTTGCAAGAACAACTAAACCACCCAGAACAATCATCAAGATACCCAATGAGTTCACCAGCAAAGCTTCAGTGGAGTAGTGCGATATTACTTTGTTGGTTTGGAGGAATGTGGCTTTTTCTAAGATACCAGTAGTAGCAGTGGCAACAGCAAGGGCGTAAATATAAACCCCAAAGAACACATGCCATGGGAGCAAGGTGGCCCTGCTATTCCTTGAGCCTCCTGGATACCAAAAAGTTACGAACCCAGCAGCCCACTGGAATGAAGAAAAGATTATGAGTAGCTCATAAGCTTCATGAAACATAGTGCACATGGGTAATCATCAAAGAGAATGAAAAGGAAAAATGAAAAAGACCTGGATGCCGAAGAGGAGAAGGCAAGCTAGCCCCAACCAAGAGTGCAGGCTGTAAAAATTGTTGATGCCCTTGTCATTATGGAATTTCCAAGCAGCCCATAAGCCAATCAAGCTTAAACAAAAAGCGAGGAATTGTAGTGTCAGATGAACTAATTTTTTGAAGCTTTTTGTTCCTGAAACCGTTTTGTAGGCTAGTATGGCTGCACGAGTCAAATAACAAACAATTGAAACACAAAATCAAAAAACACCAACATGGCACCAGTGATGACTGGGTTCAAATTCATAGATAACTAAACATGACAAGTTCATAACATGCCACTAACAACATTTGAACCCTCATGGCTCAAACATCACAAGTAACAACTCGCTTTCTGGTGTTTCCGGAGCCCACTACAAAAGTCCAACATTCCATCCATTCTTTCTCATTGTAATTTGTTCATATCCAATCATACTTATAATTCAACATGAAGCATGTTTGCACCTTAGTTCTAAGGAAATAAAAAAACCACATCCCAAATATTTTCCTGAGACTGCCTCCACAGCAAAACATGATTCCCCAGAGAAGTTCATATTTTATGTTACCATATTGAAACAGAAACTATAAGAAAAATAACACTTCTTTGGATTATTAACAGAATATGATTAAACCAAAAGAGGCCATAGTTTTCTCTCCCTTTTTGAGGATGAACAAACCCATTCACCTGATAATTATGACAAATTTCAACTTTAATAAACAAAATATCAGGAATTCTGGATCTATTAAGCCACACACATCAGAAAACAAAAGATCCATGCATGTGTATAGAATCAGTGTAAAGGTAGTTGAATACATGTCTCTTTCGTAACACCATGTCAAACATTTGCACAGAGCTAAACGTGGTCTTGTAATAGCAATAGAACAAAAAATCACTAATATGATTATTGCATGTCATGCCATGTACGTTTTACACCACCAGTTAAACCTCGAAACATTTAATTGTAGAACTTCTAATATCAACGCCTTCTAATATTCCCAACAAATCAGCTTATTTGTTAGATTCATAATTAAAAGAACACATCAAAAGAGCTCTCTTGTCAATTTCCAGAATTGAAAAGCACATTGGGGATCCATTTTAATCTACATTATTTTAATTAATCATCTCACCCCAACATATCTGCATACACACAATACTCAAGCCAAAAGAGCACAAAAGGGATACTTGCCTTCACCATTCAAGAGTACAAGCCCAATCACCATCAAAACAGGATGTACCTTCAAAGGGGGCACAAAAACCACACTGAGTCCACCAGTAATCCATACCCAGAGAAGAAAAAACAGGGCCCAGGTTTTAAGAGTACAGTATCAAAGATTTTGATCATTCTCAAAATGAAAATTAGAGAGAGTTGGAATTCTTACATTAAAGATGAGATCTTTGTTATCAGAGACAAGAGCCAATCCTCCTCTGTAATGAACAGTCCACGTCAACACCAGAGCAGAGACTATCACCCCTATTAACCTCACCAACACCATCAAGGTTGGGAATTTAATCACTGGAACTGCCATTTTCTTTATTTCTTTTCTGTAACAAAACTGAAAAGATAGGGAGAGAAATGCAGTACAAAAAAGGGGTTGGGTTTATTAAAGGGTTTTCGAGTTTGGTAAACTCGGAACGGGGTTTTGGATTTTGGATCTATGCCTTCCTTTCTTCAATTGATTGCTTGTGTTTTTGTTCAGCCTCCAGAGACAAAGAATCTATCCATTAGTAGAACTGTCTAAGAGAAAATTCCTACTTCATGCTAGGTTTTCAACTGACTACCACATCAGCACCGTGCGGGGTTTAACCTTTATTATTATACTATATTTTAAAAGATATTGGAAAAATACTTTGCATATACTGTTGATATAGATTTATTGTATTATGGATTTTAAAAGATATTGGAAAAATACTTTGCATATACTGTTGATATAGATTTATTGTATTATGCATCATAACGTACACATAAAGTTTGTCATCGTAGATGTGTTTTTTTGTTATTTTTTAGTTAAAAAAATATTGTTGGGCTTGATAATACTGTTGGATCTAATTGAGCAACCGAACTCAAGAGCATTATCTTTTCCCTTTTTGATTCCAAAAGTTGTTGAGTTATGCTCGGTAACCAGACCCAATACTTTTCGGTTTGGCTTTAGCACAAAATCTAATGGTCTTCAGATTAAGAAGGAAATGAAGAGATTTTAAGCTTAATATAAGCATTGTCTTTTTTATTTATGATTTCAAAAGCTGTTAGGTCACGCTTGGTAACTAGACCTAATGAATGTTTTTGGGTTTGACTTGCTTTCCAGACCTAATGGCCACCGGATTAAGAAGGAAATGAAGAGATTTTAAGCTTAAGATAATAGAAATTTTGCTTTTTTAATAAAATCATCAAAATTCTTGGATTCTCTAAAGGAAAAAATAATAATAATATGTGGTAAGAATCAATAATTATGAAAAATAAGAAAATAAGTATGTTTAAATCAAGACTTGTATTAAAGACAAATAATAAAAAATCTTATTCAATTGATTTTTAGTTTATTTTATATATCAACCCCAAAGCTACTTGGTCTAGTTTTGCCATCACATTCAATGCTATTAGGTCTGGCTCCGCCGCCAGACCCAAATGTTGCAGGAATCAATAATTATCGAAAATGAGAAAATAAGTACTTTTAAATCAAGACTTTCATTAAAGACAAATAATAAAAAAAATTATTCCATTAATTTTTAGTTTATTTTATATATCAGACACAAAACTGTTGGATTTGCTCCACAGCTAAACTCAAGAATATTGGGTCTAACTCAGCAGTCAGACCCAATTTCCTTGCCCATCAAACCCAAGGATATTGGGTTTGTCTCCGCAGCCAAACTCAATAGCATTTGAGTTTGGCTTTGCAAGCCGTAGTCCTTAGAAACCAAGTTACCGAGTAGTTAACAGTTACATTAAGCACTCCATTATCGAGTATATTAACCTTAGGGTAGGTATTTAAGTGCATTAGCGACGGAATCGTGGTCAAATTAGCATAGTATGTATTGACAACTTTTCCATAAGTGTCTCTAGTCCTAATGTTGTAGGTGAAGAAGTGGCCGAGGAATTCATTGTTAATGCAGTCGTTGAGGAAATCGATGTTGATCCTGATGAAAGATTGAAGGTTATCTTTGCTTGATACTTGAGAATTGTAGAGGAGGATGGTGTCAAAATCTTTTGATTTTAAGATGTTTGATTGCATAACTTCGACGATGAATGAAATGTTAGCTCCCTGCCAAACATAGTAGGATGTTAGAGCCAAATCACATCCTTTGCTGTATTTTGATTCGATTGAGTAGCAGAGTAACAGTAGAAGAAGAAACCCAAAACTTACTTTGGGATTCATTGATTTGAGAACTTCTTATTCAGAGTAGGAGCAAGATGAACTGGAGAAACTGAATTCTGATTTGTTGACCGTTGACTTGGTTTTCTTATAAAAAAAAATAAAGGGGGGTTAATGATCGATGATAATGTTGATTAGTTAGTTAAGCAATTAATTAATGGGTTCTTAAAAGGAGTTATTTAGTACATGATAGGAACACCAATCTATAAGACTCATTATGTACGAAAGATTCATATTATATACTAAATAGCATCCAAAAAAGAAGACCCATTATCAGACCATTTTATTATGGACTACTTAATATATAATGATATAATGAGAACATCAAATTAATTTTGCGATTGTAAAGTGGTTATATGGTGATCAAAATTTATTTTTTTATCACACGATGTCCTAGAGATCATGTATTAATTGATTATATTATCAACTTATCAACATTCAAAGAATGTAGCCTAATGTTAGACCATATCATCATGTAACAATTAATTCAAGGGTCATTTATTATTTTATCATATTATCCGGTAATGAATATTCAAAAGATAGGGTTTAATATTAAATTATCATCTTGGATCAATTAACAATTAATATAAATAATTAATACAAGGACCATTTTTACTTGATATATTTATTATTAATCTTGTTATTCATTAATCACCATCCAGAAAACAAGGCATAATGATAGACTATATCTTTTTGAGCTGATTAACAATTATTATTCTAGCATTGTTTTTCTTATTATTCATTATAAATGTTTTTTAAAAAAATTATTCATAATATGCTCATCACAATATTTCTTATAATAATTCAATATTCAAATACAACATATGATTATACTTAACCATCTCATCTTATCCACTTAACCAACCAACAAATCCAAAACTACATCACACACTTTGCTCACACACTTTGCTTGGTTCAAATCTCAAAAAGCACATAATCAAAAATTAATTAACTAACAATTATCAAATCAACAATATTTCAAAAATGAAAACACATTATCCAATATCAAGTATATACTCAAGATCACACGTTAGGCATTGTTAAATATTTAATGAACTTAATCAAGATCTCAAGCTTAGAATTAAAACCTTTTAACATCATTTATCAATTCAATATCTCATAATCCAAATAAAAACTAACAACATTACTCTTTTAATGACATCTCTTATCATTATCTTGAAAACAAAATCATATAACAACATTTAAACAATACTAACTATTTCCAAACTTCAACAAATCAAGTTGTTCTTCAAAAATCAATTACCATCACATCTATTATATCATGCATGTTTCTCAATATCAATAAAAAAATAATCATAAAAACATCTAAATCAAGAAATTCCATCTAAATCATAAACTAAGACTCTCACTAATGTCATAAATACTCAATTTAATCAATTCAAATCAATCTAACACCATAAATCATACACACATATCACATCTCAAACAATTATATCAACCAAAAAAAGTGTCATCCATGAACTTAAACAAAATGTTCAATTAAAATTATCTAAAAAACTAAGGGTCCTTAGTAATTCACTCTGGAGCAAGACACATTGCATTGTGAATTGTTATAGTGTAATGATGTTTTTGTCCTCCACAATGAAAGCCACATAAGTGCAAATTGAGGTGCAAATTGATCATTTCATAAGGTTCAATTAGCATTAACAAATTGAATGGGGGTAAATTAATCTTTTCCTTTTTTTAGAACAGTAAAAAGACTTAATTATCCTTAAAAAGAAAAAAAAACAAATGTTAGGCTTGCATAAAGGGCTTTTTGGTCTTTTTAATATTTTTCAAAGTACTAAATAACTAATTACCCTTAAAAGAAAAATTATTATGCTTTCACATTGTCTTTTCATTTTGTTAGCAGTAAAATGATGAATTTATCCTTTAAATTAAAAAAACTAAGGTTGTTGTCTTAAAGGCATTTTCATCTTTTTAGTATGTTTTTTCTGTTATTATTAGTTTCAATTAGGGGCAATTTGATAACTTGACAAATAATAATAATATTATTTAAAAAAAATGGCTAACGTAGAGGGGCTTTATTGTCTTCTCAATTTATTTGAACAATAAATTGACGGATTTATCCTTCAAATTAAAAAACTAAGTTTGTTGTTTTAAGGGCATTTTATTCTTTTTAGTATGCTTTTTGTGTTATTATCCGTTTCAATTAGGGATAATTTGGTAGCTTAAAAAATATCAATATTACAAAAAAAAAGTGGCTTATGCATGCTTTGCACGCATTTGTTTGTGGATGCCTTCAACGCCGTTCAAGAGATGCGTGCAATAACATTGGACAACCAAAAATAGCCAATCATTGTGTCGTTCATGCGTCTAGTGATGACAGAACTGATGGGGTTGCTCGTGTGTTGAAAAATATGGTGGTTAGGTAGTGGTGAACTATTTTTCTCCTCTCTCTTTTCTCTCTCTCTTGACCTTGAGCTTCCCTTCCAACACTCAATTGCATTCTCTATATTGTATTTATTTTAATTTTGTCCCTCAATAATTTGATTGTAATTTGTGTTGATTTTGAAGTTTATTGTTTTTATAATTTCATCTCTAATCATTTTATTTCATTTTTTTCTCTAATTTGGTCCTTGTTCTTTTGATTACTTATTTTTATCAATTTTCTTGATTTGTTTTTAATTTTATCCCTCAACATTTTATTCAATTTAATTTTTGTATCTGATTTTGGTTCTGATTCTTTTGATTGTTGTTTTTTATTTTGTTCTTATTTTTTTTAATGTAGTCCTTAATTCTTTTTTTTTCATTTAGTTTTTAAACCAGATTTGATCCTCAATGTTTTGATTACTATTTGTTTTATTTTTAATTTTTTATGATTTAAAAAAAAAATTATGCCAGCCTTCTAGGAAGTAGTTCTGATCTTATGATCAGGGTCACTATTTTCAAATATTAGTTTGGTTTAAGTTTGGTCTCCTTTCTGTCCTCTTTTACAAATTAATATTTTTGTTTTCAATTTCATAATTTGATATTGGTTTATTAGTCTTCAGCTTCATGATTTGTTCTTTTTTTTTTTGTGGGGTTATCCTAATCTCATATATCGAGTAACGGGTTATTGAGTTAACCCAGGCTGATTATAATTTTTTTTCTCAATATTTTTTTATGAAATTGATTTTTTTTTCACTTTCATCCTTTGGCAATAAGTTATTGGTCCTTGAGTTTTGTGATTTTTTTGTTTTGTTTTTATGGGGTTATCCCAGGTGCGAGTTAATCAAGTTATTTCGTGTTGACTCGAGTTTTTTTGTTCAATATTTTTTTAATGATTTAACTTCGGTTTTTTTTCTATTTTTTTTTAAATTAAATCTTTTTATCCCAATTTCATATCGTGCATGACAGGTTTGTCGATTTAACTCGGGTTTTTTCTTTGATGTTTCTTTTTTTTAAAACTGATTTTTTTTCATTTCTATTGTTTGACATTAGGTTATTAGGCCTTGAACTTTGCGAGTTTTTCCCGAGTTGACTCGGATTATCATCATTTAATCATCCTTTTTTATGTTAGGAAAAACTTGACCTAACCCACAACGTAATACGAACTACCTATCTAGTACAAATTAAACATTAAAAATAGGGCTAACATGTTAGGGTTTAGGATCTTAAAAATCAGCCTTCAATGTAGGAGTTGAAGGTCGTCGGAGCTGCTAGAGTTGGTGGGGCAGCAAGGAGGTGCGTGACAATGACGTGCGATTGTATGAACTAGAGCTTATGACGTGTTTTTCAACACGTCGGTGAGATCTGGAGGTGCAAGACAACCTTTATAAGACGTGCTTAATCTTCCTTTTCCTCTTAGTGTGGACAGTGTATCTCACAATTGTTAGAGGTAATAGATTGGGCGATTGAGAGTTTTGACATTTTCTCCTTCTTCTTGTAATTTCTTCTTTTTTGTGATTTTCTCCTTCCTTACTTTGTCTAGCTTGAAGGGTAGGCTTCCATGGTGAGGTTTTATAAGAGATTTGAGTGAGAAAAAGCTTAGTTTATATGTGTGTGTTAAATGGAATAGAGAGATAGCTTGGTGAGAGAGATCACCATGTTCTTTTTGGTGTTTTTAAGTGATGCGTGTTTTTAGTTTTTCTTCTTTTTTAATTTGTTTTGGGAGAGAGTATTTATGATTTTTTTTAGGCTAATTCTCAAACATTATGTATGAGTTTTTCTGTGTGGCTCTCCCTTGTACAAGTAAGGATGAGTTTATTTATACTAATCAAAATATTCCTTGCACACTTGGGTTCTAATCTCTTCCACACCCTTTCATAGTTTTCTTGTATTTTCCAAAACCTTCTAGTGTCTTCTAAAATTTCCCTTCTCTTTTTTAAATAGAATGTGCTCCATTGTTCCCTCTCTTTTTCTTTTGAAGTTCATTTTTTAAAACCAATCCTTATTATTAGTTTTACAATACATCTACCTACTAAAAGAATTTCTTGTTGTTTGATTAAATTTTTTTTTATTTTTTTGAAAGAATTGTAAATACAAAAACAATATGTGAAGTGATAAAAAATTATGAAATGACCACAAATTGACCAAACCATGTTGAAAATGTATTTTTTTTTCATTTTTTTTTTCAAAAATATAGGAGTTAAAAACAAGTTATGACAAAGAAGATAATAAAGTGTATATAGGTCTAGCCATCTTGACCCAATAGAGTATGACCTATTTTTTAAAAGGAAAGTTTTTCCAATCACCATCTATTTTTTAATTAATTTTTTTGTTTTATTTTAATTCATTCAAATAAAAATATGAAAATAATATTTGCAAAGTTATATCTATCATTTACTTTTTGCTGAGAAAATTAACTTTCCACTTTAATCTTTAATTACTATTCATAATTTTTTTTATTTATCAGTTAATATATTTTTAAATGTATTGTGTTAGTATATGTTAATAATAATAAAAATAAAGATAAAGATAATAGTATTCGAGCGTTTGAGTATTTGGAAAAATAATATGTATCTAAGAGTTTGATATAATATGAATAATATGCTTGATTTATCCCCAAATTCTTCTGTCTCCTCCCAACTGGATACTTCATTACAGCTCCGATGTGATTGTTATTCTTACATGTGCCACTGCTATTCTTGCTGTTGACTTGCTTCATTTTGGTTCTTAACTGGTTTTTTACTTGGTTCAAACCTCAGAATGAAAGGCTTGAAGCTTCACTTGTATTTGATACCCAGATTCTCATGAGCATTTGCGTCTTCAAAAAGGGATGTCCTTAAAATTGACGAAATATATGCCCTTCATATTATCATAAAGCAATGCCTCTGCATGTGCTGCCCAAGTCTAAGAAAGTGGCGCAACCAAAAAATAGTTTATGAAGTGGTGCTGTTAGCATGCATATCAGTGAACAGAGGAAGCAGAGGAATTTCACTAATCGGATGTTACCTCGAAAGAACATGGAGGATTTGCTTTCCTTCCATTATAATATCAAGTGCAATCATGGGAAACATGAAAGTAAATTTTCTACCATTTCTGACACAGTTGCTGACATGCTCTTGCATGCTACACTGAAGAAAAACTAAAGGAATAAAGAGAACTGTTAGGTCTTGAATTTTACTTCGGCGCAATACATAAAATGCAGGGAAAACCCCGCAAGTAAATTTCGTCATAATTTTTGACTTGCAACTCACTGAAAATCCCTTCTCTGTTTTGGGTTCTTTTGTTTATTCCCAGAACAATTCCCAAGTGAGCGACTAGAGAAACAGGTACACAACCATTTATAGATATCTCCAAATCGGCAGGGCATTACCATTTGGTGACAGGTTAATATTGCATTGCAAAGTCCAAGCACCAAACCGACTAGTACACTATAAACTCTGTCGGTTATAGTGAGACTTTGACAGGAACTAAATATTACACTGTAAACTCGAGTGATAATTAGAAGGAACCGTGTGACATGCCATAACCTCGACCACGACCAGCATAACCATAGCCTCTTCCATAATAACCACCACGTGATCGACCACCTCGGCCAGGTCCCCAACCTCCTCGACCACCCCAATGGTGGGAGAAATTAACAAATGTCTGCAAATTTAAATCAAGAGAAATTAAGCCCATCAATATTGAAACAAAAATTAATATGGTAACAAAGAGTCATGGCAATAATTGAAAACAAAAATTTATCATTTCAGCAGTTCAGAGTGTTTTTGAAACTTTTACTGTTCTAAAATAAAACAGAACTCTTAAGACAATCCCCACATAATTTAGTAGCGGCAAAAACATTGACAAATTTTATCAGGTTAGATTCTAAAATTAGAAAAAGCAAAGTGATGAGGGTTATAGGGAACAACACATACGTCAGTATCTCTTCTCGACTGCTGGGAAAATCTAGCTCTCCCATTACGTGATCCACCATCAAGAGCATCACATGATATGGAATCAAAAAAGTCATCCTTCACATAAACAGGCTGCAGAATGCGAAACACAGAGTAAGCAAAAGTACAAAGGATTTGAAACGGCAAATCCTTTCAATTTGTGTGTGTGTGTGTGAGAAAGAGAGAGAGAGAAAGAGAGAGAGAGAGAGTATACCTTGGTCTCATGTTTCGATGATCCAACATCATCTTCATCTAGCAAATCATCCCTGTCTTGAGCTTTGTGACTCTTACCAAGGTGACCCCATACTTCGTCCTTATTGAATTTCTCATTCATTGCTGTAAAATCAAAATCCTCCTCGAATCTGGTAGCAGAACGTGAAATCTGCAATCCCAAAGGTTGACTTGTTAAAACTCAAAGTCCACAAAGAATATTGGCTACAGCTACTTTGGTTTAGAAAAGCAAAACAGACAAATTACTTTTCTAGAGTCAGCAATGAACTAGCAGTGATTAAGGAATGGAGAAATTAAGCACAAAAACTAAGACCACCTCTGTATCTAGAACTAGTAATTGCTTGTTAAAAAGGCAATAACAATAACAACTAATAATAATGAATAACAAAGGAAAGGGAGAGAGAAATTAGAGCATGTGAGACTAAAGTAGGATGTTTTCAGAAACTTCCATTTGATATTCTTTAGAAGGAACAGCTCATCTGATAAGGTTCTTATTTTACATGGCCATGTTACACAGCATCAAAGTCAAATTGCCAAATCATGACGACATAAAAAAAGAGATAAAAAGGTTAAATCTGCCAATATGGAAATGCAAGGAAGACAGCACATACCTCATTTTCTCTTCCCCTTCCACGTCCTCCTCTACTAGTATGATAAGTGTACATAGGCGCTCCATATACCTTCAAAGAGAAAAGAAACAGATGAGGTAGATTACAATTCAATAATGTGAGTAACTTGTAGAAAAGCATTTGCCACCAAACTAGGAACCAGGGAACATCAATTTAAAGAGGCCAACTTCAAATTTTCTCAAGTCAAGAATAATGGAGCTCTCAGAAAATTTGCATACCTTATGTTCAGGTTGTGAAGGTAGAGGTAATATGGGTTTCTGCACTTCTGCTGCAGCTGTTGTTGGTGGCGGTGCTGACAATTCTGATGATGATACCTGCACCACCTCGACATCCTTTTGAGCTATCTGTGAAGACTGCGGTGAGGGAACAATGGGAGGGCCAGGCTGCGAAAGTTGGCCTGGTGTCACCAGAGGTGTTTTTCCCTCGTTCAAGACTGAACTTGATGTCCTCATGATGGAGGATGGAGGTTCAGGCATTCTTTTAAAAGGCATTATTGGATCTGGGACTGTTTTGGGCAGGTAAGAACCTGGTGATGCAATAGCAATTTTATCTACAGCAGCAGTCAATGGGGATGCCAATGGCAAGTTACTAGGAAGTGTTTGAGTAGAAACCCTATCAGGAGTTAAATTTTTTGAGTCTGAAACCATTGCAGAAGACCGTGAAGAAGGAAGAGTAGAAGTCTGCAAATTTAAGGTGCTTGTACTAAATGGTGGCAACAGAGGGGGGCTTTCTGACAATGGAGAAGCTGAAGTGTTGGATGCATTCATGGCAGGATACTGCACAGATTGCATCATGGAAGGTGGCATTGACAAGCCAGGTGGGGGTCGAAGCAAAGCTTGCTGTGGGGCCTGAACTCCATTTGAGGGCCCATAGTATCCCTGCCAATACATTGGCATGGCAAGCCCACTACCATTTGTGGTTGGAAGGAGATGTGATGGACCCCATGATTCTAAACTCGCATCAGGCTGATATTGGGGAAGACTGCCTTGAAATGTTGGCCTGGGAAGACCACTGGATGAAGCATGGGAACTTGGATCTGTTAGAGATCCATTACCAGAAGAAGGCAAATTCATGGATGCAGTTGCTGCTTGAGGATACTGAGACTGCACAAGGGAATTTAAATAAACAATAATGTGCTTAAGTAAAGCAAGACATTCTTTTCATCAGTCCATGTCAAGCCTGGATACAATAAGCACTATTCAGATTTTGTACAAGTTATACCAAGTAACTAATGAAACTGACTTCTGGAATCACATGTCCATATATGCAAACAAAATCACTTAGATTAGCAATTTTCTTTTCTTAAGTTTATCATGCGAGTTACAAAGTGGGGCAACCCTTGCTAGACAGAGTTTTCTCTGCAGTTCGACCTCTGGACCTCTCCCTTGAAAAGGGGGAGAGGCAGTACTACTTGTACTGGAGGTCCCATGGTAAATTTGCTCCAAGACCATAATAATATCCAAATCAGCCATAATTTTATCACCTCAAAATCAATAATATCTAACCGATCCATGGACAGACATGCATGAGACCAATGTCATTTTCTTCACCTGGATGATTGCAGGATCATTGTGCACGGGTGTTGCAGTCTGAACAGGTGGAGAAGATTTGACCTGCAAATCCTGTGACCAAATGCACCAAAGAAGAAAAAAGAAATGTAAAGCTATTCCATAACAACTTAAATATGGAGTACCAAATGCCACCTTAACAAAATGTTTGGTCCATAACAGTGTAATCAATGAGGGTCTATTGTAACTCCTTAAATATTCAATATGATCCTCCAAAACTCAACGAATGATGGATGCCTTTATGTTTATGCATGCTGGTATACGGCAAAGCTTTAATAATAACCAACTGAAACTGATACTAAGCATGACATGTCCTCAGCAACATTGTCAAAAATTGCAGGGGCACTTAATTTATAATATTGTACACCAAACTTTTTTGCCAGCAGAGAGGCAGGTGCTTCACATGCAAATAATTCCCTGTCCAGGTCAGACCAGCATGGTTGATGAATTCATTCCCCAATTCAAGCCTAGCACATATTGACCAGACTTAACCCAGAACTTAATGAGAGGTGTAAATTAAAGAGAAAACACAGAAAAAAAATACAAAACCTTACAACTACCAGCAGCTAGCAACGTTTTGCTTGTCCAATGAGCAGGTAGGAGAGTGTCAAAAAACCCATCCATGACAAACAAACCTTGTCTGTCTGTGGCTAAAAAGCTCAAACTTGTACTTCTCATGGCAGACCATCTATACAATGCTAAAGTGCGTAGTTGATTAATGGTCAATCTGCTGAACATGGTGCAGGAATGACCAGAAACAACAACTTTGAACTTACATACCGTACAACAAAAATGCAAGAAATGTGAGATATTTTCCATGCAAGTGGTGACTTAAGAGCTTGTATTGACCAAAACTAAGAGTGTCAAAGTGTGAAACCATGCATGTTTTCTAGTTCAAATAAATATAGATAGTTTATCCAAGGAGAAATGAAGCATAAGAAGTGATAGTAAGAATAATCATTATACACATTATGCATGTCCCCAGAAAAATCCTTTTAACATGTTGTCCAGACTTTGAATTTTCATATGCATAGCAAATGATTCTCATTGCAGACAATCAGTATACCTTGATATCAGTTCCTCGGAAGAGAATGAACTCATAAATTTTATCGCTTGGTGGAATTTGCAGGCCATCCTTTTTCCGCCCTTCCGTTCCAAACGATCTTACTGCAAATTTAAGCAATGTGATTTAGAGCCAACAGACATGCTCTACATCTTTAAACAGTATCCAAAAGAACAAGAAGGAATAAAATACAGAATGTGAAGGCAGAACTTGGCCATAGATTTACTTCTAATATCTTTTGAGGCTGACAATTTCATTATCATCAGAAATACGAGAAAGTCAAAGTGGCTGAAAAACATATTATTTTGCATAGGTTCCAGAAAAATGTGGTTGCTGTTACAGTAATTTACATTAGGATTAGCACGAAACATAGAAGATTGTGACCCAAACTTACCACATTATGGTTCCAGTATAAGTATAATACTAAATGTCTATTAAAAAATGTATAATATTGCGAAAATGATATAAGGTATTTCAGCAGGCGCACAAAAAACAAGAAGCTATTGTTATGCTCAAGAAAAACATTCCAGCCATGGAAATATCACAGGTTTCATATGAAAATGGTCTGATATCTGCATGTTCTGAACTTCCATTTAAGTCATAACTTCCATTTTTGTACAAGTAAAATACAATCCTGTGGTCCAGTTTTCTTCTATTTCCAAACTTCCATTTATGCCATATGCAACTTCAAGGACATTCTATGGAACAGTTAATTTTGCAATAGTTTATCAACGCTATCATATCACTTACATAACCAACAGATTCTTCCAATTAAAACAAAACACTACTGAACATTGCACAAAATAGAGTGCTATCCCCTACTTTTCATTCTTTTTTTTTCTTTTCAAAATGGCATCCTTTCTCTCAATGATGAATAACATCACCTTGAATCATAAACAAAAATGTCTAATTCCAAGAGTGCCATGAAGCAGATTTTGCAACCATGTCTGCCTTAATTTAATCCTCTTAAACAACACAACCTCTATTCTTCAAATATAAGCCCATATCAAATGTGTCAATGCTGATATCTTTTACCACCTTCCACCAGGCATAGAACTTTGAACTGGGCTCACAAAATTTTCTTTACCAATAGAAATTCTCCCAGGTACAAATGAACCTTCCAGTGTTAAATACAATTTGCATTTCAACATCTACATTCATACATACATGACTTGTACCAAAAAGAAAAGAACTCTAAAGCTCCAACCCACATCAAAAAATCACAATGACACAAAACTCATTTGAGATTGAAAGAATCTCTGTCTTAACAACCAGAAAAGCAAAAATCCAGAAAGCAAAACCCAACACAAATGTATAAAGAAAAACCCCAGAAAAAGGATCAAAATATTTACCATTTCTTAAGCCGATTGTGGATTCTTGAGTGTTGATGTTGAAAAGAACGCCTTCATAACGAATCTCAGACTTTGAAGTCAAGCTAATCAAGCTACCTACATAGGAATCTGCTGATGACCCACCACCACTACCACTACCTGTAGAAGAAGAAGAAGAAGAAGATCTGGCTGCCTCTGCTGTTGCAGCTGCCATGACTTGAAAAAAATATCAAATAAGGATTGATGCTTTCTTGTTTCTTTGCCAAAGTAGAAATGGAAGAAAAAAAGAGAATGCAGATAGATGCAAAGGGTGTGTCTTTCTTCCTTCTTTTGGCTTTGATAAAGGGGGCAAGTCTTCTTGTTTACGTTGTTTGTTGGTCTGCTTATGTCCCTCTTTAATGAAAATTGCTGTATCCGTAATTGTTCCAATTCCATTTACTTTAATATTTGAAAAACAAATATGTAGTACTGTATCTATATTTAAGTTTTAGGATATTGCTTTGTTGTGGTTTAGATTAATTTGTTTTTTAAAGTAAAAAAAATCCAAATATTATTAACATATTTTATAATAAAAAAAATAACTATAAACTTAAAATCTGATATATAAACATATTTTTAAAAAAAAAAATTATTGATATAGTGATATATTAAATAATATTTATTTTTAAATATTGAGATGATGATATACTGGATTGATATAGATTAATATGTCAAATCTTTAATCGTAATCATGAGATCATGATAACCTTATAAAAAAACAGATCAAAATAAATTATGAATATTAATTTTTAATCAATTTAATGTTGAAGGATAAAATTAAAAAAGAATATTAAATTAAAAAATAACAAAAAAACCTATCTAAGTCAAACTATCAAACCAATAAAACGGGTCATGAAATCAGGATAACTCTAGAAAAAACAAAAAACAAAAATACAAGGTCTAATTTTCAATTAATCTAATGTTGAAGGATTAAATAAAATAAATAAATAAAGGATAAAACAAGTCAACCCAAGCTAACATGTTAAACTCGCAACCTGGATCATAAGACCAAGATAACTTCATAAAAAGATAAATAAAAAAAAATAACAAAGTTTTATTTCCAACAGATCCAATGTTGAAGGTTAAAATCAATAAAAAATAAAAACTAAATTCATAAAACCGAGATAACTCAATAGAAAGCAAATTTAAAAAAATTACAAAACTCAATTCCCAAACAAACCTAATGTTAAAAGATGAAATTGAAAAATAAAATAACTAAAAAAATAAAAGTAAATTGAGTTGTTGGAGGGTGAAATTGAAAAAACAAATATTCAATTATAAAAGAACCCAGAAAATTAAACAGAGTCAACCCAGATAAACTTATCAAAACTGCAACTCGGATCATTAGATCGCGATAGCCCTAAAAAATAAAAAAAAAATAAAAAAAATACTCAATTAAAAAATTACAAAAAAAAATAGAGTCAATACAGGTCATGAGATTATGATAATTTCATAGAAAAAAAAATATAAAAACATCATGAAACATAATTTCAAGTCATTCCAATGTTAAAAAATGAAATAAGAAAATCAATTAGAAAAAGTGGTCCAAAAAATAAGTCGAGTCAACTTGTTAAACGCGTAGTCTGGGTCATGAGATTAGAATAAATTCATAGAAAGCAATAAAAATATAAAATCCCCCTTCCAATAGATCTAAAATTGAATGTTAAAATCGAGAAAAAATAAATAAATCCATGAGATTGATATACAACCTAACAGAAAGAAAATAGAAAAAATTATAACAACAATTCTCAAAACAATCTAATATTAAAGAATGAATTTGAAAAAAAAAAAACTAGAAAAAGGAAGAAGATTGGTTTGGTAAACGGTAAAATTAAAAAAAAAACTAACAAAAAAAACATCATTCAAATTAATAATGTTTTGCATAGTTATCAGACCTGGCCTGACGAGTCATCCCAAGACCCGGGTGACCTGGGGCCTTGGCCGAGCCTGTTTCATTCAAAACTCGGGCCTGCAATTGGCTCTGGAAAACCTTTCAACCCACCGGGTCAACCTAGAACCCGGGTGGCCCTGTAAAATCCGGTTGAAACCTGATTTTTTAACCAGAAATTTTTTTTATGTATATTTTTCAGTTGGTTGTTAATTCATTTCAAAGTTCATAATATAAATACTAGAAGAATATTTTATTTTTTCAATGTGAGATTTGAAACCCTTTAATATATATATTATATGTTCAAAAGAAAAAAGTTATGTTTTTTCAATGTATGATAAAAAATCTTTTTGGTTTAAATACTTCAACTTAAAATAATAAAATAGTATATTTTCAATGTGGGATAAAAAAATCTTTTTGAAATAATCTTTTAAACTCCATTATTTACAACATCTATAGTCTATATCCACATGAATTGTTTCTTAATTTTTTTCATGTAAAATATTAAAATTTCAAATTTTTATTTTATTTTTTTAGGTTGACCCGGGTCGACTCATGTAACCCGGAACCGGGTTTTTTAGCCAAGTCAACCTCTAGATCAATTTTGATAACTATGGTATTTTGTTGCCAATGATTTAACCATATCCTTTACTGTTTATATATAATTTAGGATATTAATTTATTTTGACATAAATAATAACTTATTGATAATGGAAGATTTTACCATGTTGGGTTCTAAATATGTTATTATTATTTTTTTTTATGAAAGTTATATTCTATTTTAAAACTTTTTAGAAAGATAAAAAAGAATAAATTTGAAAATCTAAAACTTTTTAAGATGATGAAAAATTCAACCGAGTGATAGATTCATTCACATTTTTAAATCAATTTGATTTGTTTAGAAAACAAAAAGTTCTTTTTTTTATAGAAAAATGTAATTTCATTAATATTAGTGATAGAACATTATTATTATTATTATAATTCTTAGACGACTAAAATAAATATAATAAATATAAAAATCGAATCTATTAAATGAAAATAGATCCAACAAATAAAACATTAACTGTCAACTTTTCAATGAGTTTCAATTCAAGGAATTCATTGTCGCCATTGTTGGCAGTAGAATCAAGATTGCGAGATGATATCGAAGCCTCTCTCCAACAAGTTTCATTACTTGAAATTCAAACATAAATGTTAATTTATTTTCCTATCCATTAGAATCTTTGAACAAATCACAAAAAAAAAAATATCAATTATTTGAATATTAAAAATGAATCTGAGATTATACATATCGAAATTTATAATTATTTGAACCCCTGAAGATATCAAATCTAGTAATTGGATAAAAAAAATATATTAAAAATGAATAGAAATTAAAAAAAAATGAAGAAAAACAAGGGTTATTATTAATGTAATTTTCACTATTGACTGTCCAAATAAATCTCTTTTCATGGATAGGTTGTTTAAAGGAGGGAGGGAGAGAATAAATATTGTTTGAATTTTTGTTTTTTTTTTCAGAAGAGGGAGAATTAAAACCTACTCTTACTACAGTTTATGTGCTACTAACAATGATGCCTGTCATAACCTGGTTTTAACACCCCTTTAAGCATATGTTCAAAAATCAGAAAAAATGTTTTAAGGTTAGGGAGTTAAATAAAAGGGATCAAAATAAAGTTTGTATCCATTTTCGAAATAATTAGGGGAGATAAAAGAAATTTGAAATTTAAAGAAAAAAAAGAATTGTAAAAATTAAAGAGAAAAGGATGGGGTCAAAAGATAAAAAGATAAAAGGATAAATAAATTCAAAGATTTAAAAATTTAATAAAGAGAAGAAGAGAAAAGAAAGGGATTGTAAATTTGAAATTTAAAAACTTTAAAAATAAAGACTATAAATAAAAGCAAACAGTCCAGCACCGTCACTCTTACCGTGTCTTTTCAAATAAAATGCTATATTTTCTATGTGTTTTCTTCTAAATTCATTTTCATGCCATTAGTTATCCTAGTTATTTTTTCAAGCTTTTTTTTCTACCTCTAAAAATAAGAGACTCATCATCTTGGCTATTCACAAAAAAAAATTTGATGTCTACCCTTAAAAATAAGAGACTCGTTGATTAGGCTATGTATGAAAATTTAACTCATCAACTTGTCCATTCATAAAAATTTGACTCATTGACTTGTTCATTCATGTAAAATTCAACATTCATTTCTAAATATGGAAGACTCGTCGATATAATTTTTATTATTGTTTGAAAAATAAATATTTACACACACATGTATATGGAAAAAGGAACACACCACATTTTTTATGAAATGATAATGATGCTATTACAATGAAATTAAAAAAAAAATGCACAAATGAATGAAAAGTAGCCCATTTTTTAAAAATGAATCTTTACACATGCAAGTGTTTGTAAAAAATATGACAGAACAATTTTATGAAATAAATATAACACTATTGCATATCTTGTAAAAATAAAATAAAATAAAATAAAATAATACATTAGTGAAAGTTATTGATTTTCAAGAACGAATTGTTTCACATAAATGCATACATAAAAGTGCAATGACATGGTTTATGAAATGAATCTAACACTATTGCAAAGCTAGTAAAAATAAAATAAAAGCCAAATAAATAAAATAAAATGCATGAGTGAAAAGTTGCAAATTTTAAAAATGATTTTTTATATGTTTATACGTTCGTGAAAATGAGAACATGTAGTTTTATGAAATGAAATTAACATGATATGAAGTCAATAGAAATAAAATTAGAAAAAGGCAAAGAGAATAACATCATGCATGCAAAACCCTAGTATAAGAAGAAAAGAGGGAAAAAAGGTTGTGGCTGACCTTAAAGGTGGTTCTAGAGACATGAAAAGCTTTCGTGGTGGTTGTCGGTGGTTTTTGGTGGCGAAGATTGTAGTGGTAGGGTAGTGGAGAGGTTTTTGATGGCTTTCTCTTCTAATTTCGGGTTTCTCTTGTTTTTGTTTCTTTCCCTTTCTATTTTCTTCCTCACTCTATTCTCTTACCTACTAGCTCGAAACTACCGTTTTTTAGCTCAAAACTCTTTTATTTCTTCTTCTCTTTCTCTTGTTGTATTTTCTCTCTAGCTCTTATCCTTTTTTCTTTTACTTTTCTTGTCTATTTATAGGTAATGCGGAAGATCCTATAACTTGTCTTGATGGAATCATCGTGGTCATTGGTTTCCTTGAGTTAGTCTCAATCATCCACCATAGATGTACCCTATAGCCATGCATGGTTGAGTTGGCTTTTTTGCACTAGTTTCATAGCGAATTCAGAGGGTTATAATGTAATTTTTTTTTTACTGAATATGGAGTACATATGTAGAGGAAGAGAATGATATGTTGTTTGTTATCTTTGGGAGGTGTGGGAGAGAGAAAACGAAATATAAAAAATCGAGCCAAAAGACATGAAAATTAAAAGGGTGTAGGTTATATTATGCATAGGAAAGAAGAAGTATTGTTCATGCATGCCCAAAACGACATCATATTAGGCTTTTTTTAAAAAAATTGTTAAGTGAAATAACGTTGTTTTGGTCAAAATATGCCATTTCATTTTTGTTTTTGTTTTAAACAACATCATTTTAAAATAAATGCAAATTTTTAGTTTTTCAAAGCAATCCACTTTTTCTTGTTTTGTCGTTGGATTTTTAATTTATTTTTTTAGCCAATTTCAATATTTTCTCAAAATTTCTTTCAATTTAGTCTCTAATTTCACATTTTTACAGCCCTTTTATTTCTGTCTTTTCCAGTTTGGTCCCTGAATTTTTTTTTTATAGTTGCACCCTTTTTCTTTCAATTTCCTCTCAATTTCACCCTAAATGCATTTAAAATGGTCCCTTGATTATGGTGTCTTTTTTAATCCAGTCATTGGCTTTTCAATTTTCAATTTCAAGCCAATTTCAAACTTTTTTTTAATTACTTTTATTTTCTTTATTCAATACTTAACTTTTCATGTTTAGCTAATTTCAAAATTTTTCTTTAAATTTCTTCTAAATCTAACATTGATTGCATTACAAATAGCCTCTTGATTTTTATGCCTTTTTCAATTCAGTCATTGGTTTTTTAATTTTTAATTTTTAGACAATTTCAAACTTTTTCTCAATTGTTTTCATAATTTCATCCCTAATTGAAATTTTCTTCAATTCCTTTTCTTTTCCTTTTTTCTATAGTATTTTTTCTATTTTTCTTTCTTTTCAATCACAATTTTATTTTGGAACATTGTTTAGGAAATTATGACTTGAAAACTTTTTTTGGATGATTTGTTTTTTGTTTTTTGAGGGGGTAAAAATCGGGTTATAACAAAAAAATATATAAAGTAGTTTACCTTAAGTAAGATGCTTCAGAGTGATTTTATTTTTTCCTTTTACATAACCGGTCCCTTACCTCTTGTAAATAATGAAGACTATTTCAAAAGGTTTTTATCCCACATTGAAAAAATAAAATTTTTATATAGTGTTTATATAATGAACTTTGATATGAGATAGTAACTAACAAGAAAGAATACTGGGCTTATGCGCATAAGGTTTAGCCGATGTTGTTACCCATTTTTAAGCCATACGTGCTAATGAAGACCCTTTTTTTACCAATCAGATTGCTGCCACTTTCTGTTGTTTTAAAAAAATTTCTCACTTCGAATCCTTCATCAAAGTTATAGTCTTGGATGCATAGATGAATTTGGGCTTCCGAGTCGCTGGATTTCGATATCAGAAGCTCAAAATATTCACGTTTGAATATCTACTGAGGAAGCGAAAATTCTGCCGCAAAGATTCTACCACAAAAAGTTTCTACCGCAGGAAAGGTTTAATTTGCCCCTCAAGTTTGCAGGA
>Ga0325400_1000959_pt1 | contig 22882 bp, 8 predicted proteins | sample PopdelMetagenome_2_FD_205662 | JGI IMG/M metagenome (GOLD analysis project Ga0325400, IMG submission 205662) | Populus deltoides microbial communities from Bellville, Georgia, United States - Xylem-PdKOR-R1 | ecosystem: Host-associated > Plants > Phyllosphere > Stem > Wood/Secondary xylem...
TATATATATATTAAAAAAATCAATTTTAAAGCCAACTTAACCTATTTATTCAAGTTAAATAAAACAAATCAATGATGATTAGAAGTAAAATCCGAAAATCAATCATCATCAAATTGACTACATCAACAAATATTGTTTTTTTTTTAAAAAAAAATAATTCATTTGCAACAAAACGCACCATTTATACAAGCTAACAATCAAATTGAAAAGATAAGAATAATGTCAACAACAATCAACATGTTACATCTTGAATAAACCAAGTAATAAGATTTACGAATCCATGGAGTACTGAACAACGATCTTATTACACCTCAAAAGTTTCCTAATGGTATATCATGGGCCATACTCCTGGGATATCATGCAATGACATGACCCTATACTCTTTATAGATAGAAAAAAAAACACCAGATCGAGGGCCACGGGCAAAACTATTAAGAAATGACTCTAAATGAAAAAGAAGGAAGGAGGAAAACCCTTTGGAATTGAAAACTAGCGTGACAGATGCGGGAAGATGAATGAACAGTAACGAGAGCGCATGGGCTTACCCGTACGTGGTCAAGTAGCGTGCTAGATCAGGAGCTCCTTGATGAGATCTCCTCAACTAGTTGTTGAAATTAAGCGGTGTTGATCATTATTAGTCAACAATGGAGATCAAATGGATGGCCTCCTCTTTACACAGTTTCCTCCTCTCTTTGATGGGTTTGTTGCAACCATCATCATGAGCTGGTGGCTGGTTGCCGTGGGTTATGGTGATAGTTGTTATCATCATGCATGTCACCTACTATATATATATATATATGGTGGAGGAGATAACTTGTTTTTCACCATCAACGAGAGAAAGTGAAGATAAGAGGCTGTCAGGCTCATGATTAATAATAGCGAGGAGGAGAAGAGAAACATACGCACTGAGAGATGGGATGAAAAAAACAGTGCGTGTCTGTGTTGGTAGGATGTGTTCTTAAACGAGTTTATATATATCCATGTTCATTCTTACTCTGTACAAGGGTCTTTTAGTAAAATACTATGGCTCTTTCTTGTCGTTCGTACGTGGAGCGTGTACATGGATGAATTTTTAGTGTAGGTTCTTGGTCATCTAGAAGAAAGTTTTCTGTGTTTAATTTAAGTGATTCTTACTGTACAGTGATAATGATAGTGATTTTTTTAAAAGTATTTTTTTATTTAAAAATATATTAAAATAATATATTTTTTATTTCTTTAAATTTATTTTTGATATTAACATATTAAAACAATTTAAAATTATATAAAAATAATAATTTAAAACAAGAAAAATTAAAATTTTTTAAAATCACATTTTGAACTAAAAAACAAACACACTCTATATATGCATGGATATTTCACTTTATTTCTAATCAAGTATTTGTATATTTAGATACAAAAAAAATAAAAATAGAGACACTCAAATGTAAAAGATAAAAAATATGATTACCTAATATATAATTATCTCTTTTGTAAGAAAAAAAGATATGTTATTCTCAGTTCATAGTTTGTTAATCCCACATTATAATCTACTTTTATTAATTGGATAGAAAAAAATATCTATAATTAGATTTTTCATAAATGATGATTTTTAATATAGATTTTAAATTTATATCTATGAAATATAATTAACAGTAGGGAATCATTTATGGTCATGCTACATTTTTTCTTGTTTGAGATTTTTTTTGGCATCCAAACATACTACCAGATTTAACAGTTTTATCAACAGAAATTTTTTTCAGTATTTACACTCACAATCTGTCGGTAAGTATGTTACTAACGAGCTCACGAACGAAAATAGTCCATCAGAAAAAATCTTGCCAGTAATTTCTGGTATGTTGGTGAGTCCATCGGTAATAAATTTACCTATGGATTTAAAGACGGACAAATCGGGACAAAAAAATTTACCCGTTTCATTCCATCAGTATTTCTCTTGGGAAGTTTGTCATATAACCAATGGAATACCGTTTGCAATTTCGTCAGTGTTTTTACTTGTCCGTTAATAAATCCGTCGGTAAATATAATATATCATCGATGAAATATCATCTGTAATTTCATCGTAGAGTTAACAGTAGTAATGATATTTGTAGTAATTTTTTTTCCAACTCTCCGGAATATACTGACAGATGTGGTTCGTCGGTAACCCCGTCAGTAATATTTTATTTTATTTTTTAAAATATTGAAAAAAGTAGAAAAATAATTAAAATAAATTAAAATCAAATGTATAAAAATGAATTAAAATAATATAAAAATTAAATATTTATTACAAATTTAAACATTTGTACGTTGATATACAATGAATCTAAAACAGAGGCAGTGCCAGAGGAGGAGGAGCAGACTAGTTGTCGTTGGGATCGTAGGGCCAGGCTAATTGTCGCCGGGATCATGGGGCCAGGCCCGTAGGGCCAAGCTGGTTGTTGCCGGGAACATGGGGCCAGGCTGGTTGTTGCCGGGACCATGAGGCCAATAGGGAAGAGCACATAGACCACTCATGCGTGATCTTATCTCCATTACTACTCGACAGAGTTCTTCATAATCCGCAGTGAATCGTTTATATTTTTCATTAAGATGGATCGTCCGATCTAATATCGCCTCAAACTCAGGAGTTGAGTGCTCAGAACCGATTGCGAGCATCCAGCGGTAAAAACATTACGAGCCATCCATAAGTTCTCGGTCGTAGTATTAGAAAGTCCATACACCCAATTTCTATTGGGTCCACTGGACGATCCTGCCTCTAACCACAAATCTGGATTAAGATCCGAATGGGTCAAGGATTGCCCTCGTATCTCTTCTTCAAGAGACTGTTATATGTATCATGGAAAGAAAAAATAAATTCATCAAATTGAATGAAATTATAACTTAGTACAATAAATGGTTGAAAACCAACATAACACAAAGTGTTGAGCTCGGCTATCCACGAACTGTAGCACCTCTTTTTGGTGGTTATAACTCCGCATATGCATTTCAGCAAAAAGCTCAATTGGTCTTGGCTCGCATCCAAGAACCGTAGCCTACAAGATAAAAATATTATCAGTTAAATATTTTTTTAAAAAATAAAAAATAAAAAATGGAAGTAATAAAAATATCTTACTATCCACTTTGCAAGCAAAACAAATGGAATAGAGCCGTTGGTGTGCGTGGTAATGAAACCGTGAACACGCTGGTGCAGTTCTCCGCACCGGACTATGACTATTGAGTGAAACGAGTGGACGTCATGTGTTGAATGTAGTCCGCTTAATACAGCCTCTGAGATATATGGCGGTCTGAAATCCTTTCAAATCGCCATGTCATTCTAGGCTGGAAGCTCGCTTTCTCTCATATGAAAAATCACGCAACCTATATGTTACCAATCTATTAGTAAATGAAAAATAAAATTTTAATATTGGAATAAAACAATTATCTGGATTTCGATCTTACCTAGTTGCAACGTGGTTCTCTTAAACCTTCATTTCAATATTATCATCAGCTCTCTCCCATTCAAATTTTCCCTTGCAATAAAATTTTATAAAAGGAAATTTTTAGTAATTTCAATAAACTAACCAAATTAACATAATAAAAAAATATTTCAGTTAATACTAACCTTAAACCTTGAAAACCGTGTATCGATTTGCGGTTTCCATTAAGGATATTTGGAAACCTGTCTCAATTGAAACAATGAAATTTCCATCGATTATTTAAAGACCAATGTTATTGTTCTTGCAGCCTTAATGTTCGTAAACCTGAAATTTCATTCATTAAATAAAATTATTTTTTAAAAAATTATTAAACATGTCATCGTTGTGAAAGAAAATCAAAGTTATATTGAAAGGTCGCCCTTCCACTAGGTTTCGTACTTGTAGGTAAATGAATCTCGTTACGGCATCACAATCGATGACCTCGCAGCGTGAGCTAATGCTTGTGTCTTGGGTGCTTGTTCTTGATTGACACCTAATGACTCGTGGTCGTCAGCATCGCTGCTAAAAGAACTACCAACGATCATGTATTCACGACATGCAATAAAATTTTCTTTATGCATCTGCAAAAATTAACGGAAAAAATTAAACAATTTCTATTTAAAAAAATTGATAGCACCTCCCTTATATGGGAGACTACTTATAATTTTAAACCTGTAAAATACACAACATACATGCCACAAACCAGTTGATTTTATTCAATTTCTTCCAACAAATTAGAATAATTCAATTTCGCACAAAAATTCTCATTTTCTAAGTGGTTATATATTTAATCCTAAATTTACAAAAAATTAATCCAAATTAACAAAATTAAAAATAATAATTAAAATTAATCTTACACATTTAATTGAAATTGAACAACAAAATTGAAAAAAATAACTTAAATTCTTCAAAATAATTAAAAAATTATTTAAATAACTAATATTCAACACAAAATTGAACAAAAATAATGACAAAAAAAATTCAAAAAAAAACACAAATAAAGAAGAAAGAGGAATGAAATATGAAAAAATCTTACCTTTATGGCGTGCTTAGTGTTGGCTAAGAATTTAAAAAAAAAAACAAAAAACCAAAATAAATGAAAAGGGATTGTTAAAAAAAACCTAGAAAAATAGAAAAATAAGAAGAAAAAACAAGAAAGATAACATACCTTAGGATGAGAAGAGAAGATGATGCTTGATTTCGACTTGGGTCGTTAACAAAAATTAGAGAATGAAGAAAAGGAGAGAAAAAGAAAGAGGATGAAAGAAGAAGATGAAGTCTTATCTGTTGTGCTCGTGATATTTTATATTAGGTTTTATCGATAGAGGTTTTATCGATAGAATTCTCGACGAAATATTAAAAATTAAAAATTTCCATCCGTCATTCTGTTTGTGAAGTCAAGTTGAAATTTTCAATGCACACCGAAAATTTCATAAACCCCTCTAAATACGTTGGTAAAAGAGTAAACAATCAACAGTAAAAAAAGCATTAATTACCAGTGCTTGGAATTCTCTTTCTGTTGGGGAACGTCTACCACGGTAAAAAAAGAGCATTAATTGTCAGTGTATTGGAATTCTCATTCAGTCAGTGACTCAATCGGTAAAAAAAAATTAATTATGAGCGCATTGAGAAGTGAATAGCGCTTTGAAAAGTGAATAGTTATCATTGCCACTAGAATATACCGACAAAAACATTTCATCAATAAATATGTGTAATTAACACCATGAATAATGTCATGGAGAAGGGGAACAATTCTCATCGCCATTGAAATATACCGATGAAAACATTTCGTTAGTATTTTCATTGGTGTAAAACAGTGTCTAATGTCAGATTGTATTTATATTATCGATCTATCAATCTTTCAAATATTTAAATTCATAGTTGCACACACAACACAATAACATCAGTTCATATCACAATAATAAAATAAATATTTCTTTATCATTCAATAATATATTAACATCATTATCATTACATTGAAGTGAATTTCATCTATAAATATTACATTATAGTTTATGACATTACAAATTTGTGTTGTGCAAATTAATCAGAATTATCCTCTTCTTCGTCAATTGATTCGTCCTCATCTCCATCACAATTTTCTACGTTTATTCCATCGTTATCATCATTTTCATCGACATGTGTATATCCGTTGGAGCTCAAAATATCATTCAATTCCTCAGCATCAACAAAAATATTATTGGTTATGCAAAAATTTGAATTTTCTTCTAAGTCATTAGACAAAGCAACATGATATGGAACAACTAACTCACCAAGTTGAAAGACATCATCTCTCGCAGTTAATTCATCGTTTCTATCTTGAACAATCTCGACTAGACCCCTGGGTTTGGTTTTCACTATAAATAACCAATCAACTCTTGAAAGATTCTTTTTAAAGGAAGGAGTGTATGTGTAATAAACTTATTGGTATTGCTTGACAAAAACAAAGACAATGTCGATGTAGCAAAGTCTAGCCTTTAAATTGATTTTGACTAAACCATGATGGAGATCTACTTTGATTCATCTATCAGTGGCGTTATACCAATATTATTTGAATAAAAAAACTATATTTTGTTTGCTATGATATTGCAATTCAATTACTTTTTATAACTTCCTATAATAGTCAACTTCAAACTCATTAGAAGTCGATCACTTAACACAAACAGGATTGTTATATGTCTCTCTACCGCGCCTATACTTTTCAAAATAAAACACATGTACATTGATGAAATACTCATTGCAGACATTTTTTTCAAGACCAAGACTTAATGAAGACAAAGTAACACTAGCATTCATTCTCAATTGATAAACCTGGTACATGAAGTACAACCATGAACAGTTAACAAGAAATCTGTAATGAAATTAAGTATTCTGAGAGATAACAATAATTAAATAATACTTGTATATGTTCTGAACCACGTGGAAAAATGTCCATCTTGTAATTGAAAGATTTGAGATTCAGTTAGTCGTGAATCTTAGGACAGTAAATATTGATGATGTTGCCTATGAGGAATAATGACATATTAAGTATTATACTTACTGAATAAAAAGACTTAGTTCATCGTAGTTAAATAACATATAATTATGTGATTTTTTGAATTCTATTTCAAACAAACATCTTTTCCTCATAATATTTTTTGGTACGGGTCGTTCAGGATATGAGAATATTGACATGTCCTCACTTGAAGGTACTTCCCTACTATCGTTATGCCTTAGAACACGGTTGGTTTTTATTCTCAATTGAGGCTTGAAATAGTATGAGATAAATGTTGAGATCTTTTCAATAATATAAGCCTTGCATATTGAAACTTCAATATGTGTCTTGTTTTTTTTTTACTTTTATCTTAAGAATGAACAAGTACTTGCATGAAATTAAATGAATGTTTTGAATTATATAAAGAAAGACAAAAAAAATAATAATTATGATGCATATGTAATATTTAACTTCTCAAATGGATACATCCATCTATATTGGACTGGGCCTTTAACTTTTGACTTAAACGGTAAATGTATGGGTAAATGCTCTATCAATTCTAAAAATAATGGAGAGAATATCATCTCAAGTTTGCATATTGTTTGGATAATATTTGTTTCAAACCTCTCCATGTATTGTATCTGCAACTTGTTGGAGCATATATCTATAAAGAAATGATTGATCTCCATGAGTGTATCTCATATTCCTTTTGACAATAAATCCTTATAAGCTAATGGAATGAGTGTTTGCATAAACACATAGCATTCATAGTTATTCATTCCATACAATTTACAATCCTTCAAATTCATTAACCTTGATATGTTTAAGGCATGTCCATTAAGAAAACATAGACTTTTAAATCATTAATAAACAAGTAATTATGCATTCTTGTCTAAGGCGAACCTGGCTTTGGGATTTGTGACCCGTGACCCAATATAAACAAACTTCATATCTTTATTGTTACAAAACAAAGTTATATCGATTCTAACCTTGATGATGTCCTTTTTCTTCCTCTTCACGTCCATAATCGTGTTGAGAATATTCTTAAACACGTTCTTTTCTATGTGCATAATATCAAGCTTATAGCGGAGGAGATTGGTCTCAAAAAATAAGAAATGTCTAAAAAAATACTTCGCTTAATCCAATTGTAAGTTAAACTAAAACCAAGAAACTTCTGCTTAACAGATTGAAAACCAAACACAATATCTCCATACTTTGACACCACATCATACAATACCTTACCTAAATGAAGCGGTGGTGCAACATTATTTTCAACTCTACCAACAAAGAAGTCCTTCTTGTTCTTTCTATACTTGTGATCTATTGGCAAGAACCGTTGATGACAGTAAAAAAAGATGCTTTACCACTATGTGTTAACGTGAATGCCTTGTTATTTTCCATACAGTATGGATATGTTAGTTTTTCATGCGTGCTCCAACCAAAAACCATAATATAAGTAATAAAATTATTGATTGTCAACATCAAAGTTTCTTTCATTAGAAAATTTTATTTCTCGATACATCATAAATCAAATCTTCAGATGACCTCAATTGCTTCAGCTCATCAATCAATGGTCAAAGATAAAAACATCTATATTCCAACCTAGACTATTAGGTCTGGGTATGATAATAGATAAAAATAAATAAACTCTAGCTTCATACACATCCCTAGTGGCAAGTTATAAACCTTGAGTATCACTGACCAACAAGAATAAGGAGTAGCAAATAACCCGAATGGATTAAGTCTATCTGTATATAACCCAAGACACACGTTCTTTGATTCCACTGAAAACTAAGAATGCTCACTGTTAAAGTGTTTCCAGGCTTCACTATCAGAAGGGTGCACCATCACTCTATCCACCATATAATGTGATTGGTGTCATGTCATGTGCTTAGTAGTCTTTGGCATGAATAACCTCCACAGTCTAGGTATCAGTGGGAAGTATCTAAGTTTTCTTTGTGGGACAAGAGTCATTTCCGTGTCAGTTCTAGGTTTACAATGAGAATACCCACATGTCTTGCACTCAGTTGACTCTGTATTTTCAAGGTAGTATAACATGCAGAAGTTTAGATACATGTTAATTTTATGGTTTCAACGTAGAAGTTCTATTTTAGCCATTTTCCTTCAAGTAAAATGATTCTCGCTCATTCGATAATTATGTCATAACCAACCTCACTCAACCCATGATCTGACTTGATGGTGAACGCATGCGCAATTGTCAATAATTTACTGTGATTTGTGCAACCATTTCATAATGGCTTATCAAAATCTTTCAAAAAATCAGAAACCTTGGTCACGTTTGCATTAAGTTTTTTTTATCTACGATTGGACATTGACCAACATGACCCTGATTTATTCTCATCGCATTTGTAATTATATTCCTCTAAGAATTACTATTGTCATCTACAACTCCATGCACGTTGTTAACACTAGAAGTTGACCCAACCATCATCTTTACCATGGTATCATGAGGAATATATGGTTCTCCGTGTGCATATCAACTTATGTATTTCTCCATGAACTCTTTTTGTAGAAGATGCATTATTATAACATCTGGATCGATAAATTTTTTATTCTTGCATGGACATCTAATACCACCTTCACAAATATTTCTCAGATTAGATAGTGTGTAATTAATAAATCCATAGACTCTATCACTCTATTACAATAACCCATTCTTCATAACCCCTGGAGTGAATCTCAATACATCCATGAATGATCATTTATTACTTATATCAAACCTATTTATATAATGATGACAACATGTAATAGTTATGTTAATTAAATAAATTTGCAAAAATATCAGTTCCGCTCAATCTGTTTTAATAGCTCTCTTAATTTATTATCAATTATATATCTATATAAATTCAAATTTCTACACATTTACTGAAAATTATAACTTGACAATAAAAAAATATAAAATAAACTCGTTAAATAAGCCATTATTTATTTTGTCACAATACATTGAAGTAAAAAATTTGACATAAGTTTCATCAATTTACAAAAAAATATAATTTTACAAAATTTAAAACAAATCATAACATGTACAAATCATAAATTCATATAGCAAAATTGTATGAGAAAAAAACTATAAAATAAGTAAACACCCAGACAAAATATATATACTACAGAAATAAAAAAAAATTAACATTGAAAAATTGTTTTCAAATAAAAAAACAGGGTGGATTTGCTTACTTAAGGCGAAGAATCCTCAATAAAATTTGAATCAGAATATGAATGCTAACAAACCGAGTGTTATGGTGACCAAATATGTTATGGGAGGTTGAATTATGTTGAGATTGAGGGGGGGTGGCGGTTGTTTGTTGCAGAAAAAAATGCATAAAAAAGAAGGAGAAATGGGAGAAGGGGAGAGGAGAGTCGATCGCCAGGTCATAAATTAAATATTACTGATGGATTTACCACTGAAATAATTCTGTCGAGCATTCCATCGATCATTCTGTCGGTAAAATATGTCATGTCATCATACGATTTGCCTTTTTAAATCCCACTGTAATAATGTCTGTAATTCTATCGGTATATACCGATGGATTATTTCTGTCGGTAAATTTACTGACAAACTTTACCATCAAGTTAATTCCATTAGTAAAAACATCGGTAAAAGTTATATGTCATCTTACTTTTATGGATTTTTTTTATTCCTTCTTTTTCCGCTGCAATTCCCTCAGTATATATTGATAGGATGTTTCTGTCGGTGTTTACCAATGGATATAACGATTAAGAAGTCTGTCGATATAATTCACTGCAATCTATCGACAAAACAATTCTGTTAGTGTTTCTATTTGTATTTGCCAAATTTGTGGTAGTGATATTTATTTTATCAATAGAATAATTTTTTTTTTCAAAAAACACAATATGGTAATTAAAATTTTAAAAACTTATATTTCTTGTTTTTTAATGTATTTACAAAGTTCGTTAATCCCTTATTCTCGTTCCCATTTAGATTTGTAATAGATCATTTACTTATGCTACTTTACAGATAAGATTAAATATTTTTTTAACATGAAAAAAATATTCAGACATTTTTGATGTGTTTCTAGTAAAAATGTTTTTTAAATGTTGTGAGAGTTGACATGATTTGACCTGGTCAAATTTGAGGGTCTAAAAGTAGTATAACTAACTGATAAAAATCTAGTTTGACTCAAAAATAAATTTCAAGATGACATCTTTTTTTTATATTGAGATAGCAATATATTGAATTTACTCGGGTCAAATGGATTAACTTGTGAAATCCTCAACTCGGATCATAAGACCTTGATAACATTATAAAAGCTAAATCAAGACAAATTATGAAACTTAATTCTCAATCAATCTAATTTTGAATGATGAAATTGAAAAAAAAATAAATAAAAAAGAAAAAAATACCCTAGTCAACTCGGGTTAACCTATAAAACTCATCATGACCACAGGTCATGAGGCCTAGATAACCCTATTAAAAGTAAATTAAAATAAATTATAAGGTCCAATTCTTAATTCACCTAATGTGAAAAGGATGAAGTTGAAAGAAAATTCAATGAAAAAAGGACAAAACAAATGACTTGAATTAACCTACCAAACCTTGACTTAGGTCATAAGATCAAGACAATCATATAAAAAGTAAATCAAAATAAATTAAGAAGCTCAATTTTAAATTAGAATGATGAAATTAAAAATATATTTGAATTAAAAAAAGATCCAAAAAAAATTCGAGTCAACCCGGGCTAACTTGCTAAACACGCTCATCATTCTAACATGTTAAACACACCACCCAGGTAATGAAATTGAAAATACCCATATAAAATAAATTATAAAAATTATGAAGTTCAATTTATAATAAATTTAATATTGATAGATAAAATAAATAAAAAACTAAATTAAAAAAAAACAAAGAATTATGAATAGCTATTCATAAATACTTGAACAGTAAATTCATATCCTCTTTCAATTTTTGTTAATAAATAATAATATTTTTATATTATTTATTCTACTATTTCTAGTCATTCTGCTTTGTAATCATGAGAAATCTTTCTATGACTTGATAATATATCTTCAAATTATCGGAAAAAAATGAAATCTTTTGCGCTAATCTCTCTTCTTTTTTCACAAAATATTTTCCACATAAAAAAAATGACAATATATATGTAATTTGTTTGCATACATGGAAGAAAGTTTAATATCTATAAAATTGTTGAACTTTTGTTTTGGTTAGTTTTTTTTTTTTTAAAGAATAACGTGATTATTTCCTTGAAACTAAGTGGTGTAGAAATCACTTGCTCTCCATGCATGAATTTTATTATTAGAAAAATAGAAAGATGTTGTTTATATGTAATAAAATAAATTAAAAAAATTATCAATTGATAATTAGAAAAGGAGTTGTTAATTAAATACTAACTTAAAAGGCTAATCGTTCTAGTTAAAGCTAAAAAAGAGATTCAAGTGCACATATTTTACACTAACTTGTTTTATTCTATAAATTTATTTTTGGGTATCATAAATTTTATTATTACAAAAATAGAAAGATATTGTTTATACGTAATACAATAAATTAAAAAAATTATGAATTAATAATTAGAAAAGGAGTTGTGAATTAAATACTAAATTAAAAAGCTAATCTTTCTAGTGAAAGTAAAAGAAAGATGCAAGTGCACATATTTTACACTAACTCTTTGTTTTATTTTATAAATTTTATTTTATTTATCTTAGAGCTTAATTCTTGTTGTTAATTACAAATGATTTTTTTTTATATAAATATGTCAAAAAAATAAAACTTATTTATATAAAATGTAAGAGGAAATGAATTACTAACAAATTATAACAATCTTTTCGAAGCATTATAAAATTAAAAAACATTTAAAAAAATAAATTACCATTTAAAAATAAAGTCAAACTAAAAAATTTAAGAACTAGGATGGGGTATTAATTAATATTTAAATAGAAAAAATAAAATAAAATGGAAAGACCAAACACTGATGGCCGTGGCAGTACAAGCCTACACTAGGAGGTCAATCATCAAGAAACTTAGGCATGTGTGGTATGCATTTTTATTTAGAGAGTCATCCATTCCATTTTTTTTCCCTAAATGGTAAAAAAAAGAACCATATTTTTTGAACCAAAAAATCTTTTTTCAACTTACTTTCACTTGAAAACACCTCAAACATACCATATAAACCTCAATAAACTTATTTTAAACCCTTAAATTTCTCTAGTCACTCCTAGAAAAGGAAATTACTTGAATAAAAAAAATCATGAACTATGATATATTTTTTTCAGCATGGTTATAGAAAAACACTTGAAAACATGTATTTTGACCTCAAAAATCTATTTTCAACATATTTTCACCCAAAAAACCAAAAACAACACCCTAAAAACTTTAATAAGCCCACCTCTAACCCTTAAAACCCTCTAATCCGTAAAAAAAATAAACAAATAAAAAACTTTACTAACCCCAATCTATTTTTTCTAGCATAGTTATAGGAAAATATTATCTTCAATGAACTTTTCTTAAGAAGACAAACTAGTTGACACAAAGATCAATGTTTTTAATGGCTAGAAAGCAGTCATATGACACATTCACTCTCTTATTTCAACATCTAGGGACTGAAACATTAATAAAATGAAGTATGGCATCAAAACATAAATTGCTAAATCAACAAGGATCAATTGGTAAAAAACATAAAATTTACGGATAAAATTGAAGTTTTCCATGCTAAAGTATAAATGGGGTCTTTATTGTTGTTCTTTTTACAAGTTGACCCTCTTTATTTTAATTGTTATTTATAACTACAATTAAAGTTTGATTCTGCAATATTTCTCAAGAATTTGTATTTACGAGATACTACAAACTAAAATACATGTAAGCACACAAAACTATGCTAATGTAACTCAAGAGGGTAAAATTAAAAAGAAATAATAGTTTTATGATAAAAAAAAAAATTAGGCACTATTCATACAAATAATATAGTCTAGAACATAATGAATCATTACAATGAAAATCTCAATTCTTTTAATTTATTTGGTAATTTGATAACAAGTTACTCAATTAAATTTTTACTCCAAACCTTTGATAATATGAATGCATATATATTTTTGTAATTATCATAGTTGATATCCATAATTATCATTGTTGATATCCATAATATATACATATACATCTAAAATATACATTAATAGTCAAATTCTTTCTTTTACAAGAAATAATTAACTTCAGAGCCCATTAGTTGATCAGAATGGTTCAAACTCAATGGGTTTGGATTAAAGACACTTGTGTAGTGATCCGAACCCAAAATGACTTGACATGAATCCACTTGAATTGATTATTTTAAAAAAAAATATTATCACAATAAATTAAAAATATTAGTAAAATAGAAAAGTTTGAAAAATAATTGTGAAGTAACATTATTTGAGATTGTCACGATTCATAATTGCAATATTTAAGGATGTCATGCTTAGGAATTGTAACATCTATAGAATGTCACAATTCTAAAATACAGCAACTTATGATTTTGCGATTCAGAATCGTGACAAGTTGTGCAATTTAACATAGCTTCTTTTTCTTTCCCCCCACAGTTGCAACCACTCTTTCTCTAAAAACTTGTCATCCACACAATATCTCTCTCTAAAAAACCAGTCAAAACTACCATCTCAGCATTAAAACACACTAGAAAATCACTCTCCCTATCTTCAAGCCTTTAGCGTAAAAACCACTATCCCTGGCCTTACCACCAATCCCCAAGACATGAGCACCGATTGCCACTACTCCTCAGTTGAAAGAAGCAAGGTAAACAACCTACATCTATATTAATTTGGTGTATATGTTATAGTTAATTTATGTTTACTTGTAATTAGGGTTTAGTTTGAAAATTAAGTTTGTTTGAAATTAATGTTTGATTGAATTGTGTTAAATTAGCTATGAATTATGCAATTAGGGTTGATTTCATGCAATTGAGTATGAAAATAACATTAATTAGGTTGAATTATGATCAATTATGCTTTGTGTTGATTTTTAAGGTAAGTTGCCAATATTGGATATTTTGATTGAGTTGTGTTAATTAGCTATAAAATTATGCAATTAAGGTTCATTTTATGCAATTGAGCATAAAAATAACATGATTTAGGTTGAATTTTGATTAATTATGTTTTATGTTGATTTGTTAGCTAAGTTGCTGAAATTGAGAATGTTGATTAATTTATGTTAAATTGATTGGAATAGGTTTTATTTTTTTCTGCAAAATATTTTATAATATTTTTATGTTATTTCATTATGATGGTACTATTGCTCCTAATATGAACAATAGTATCACTTACAATAGTGAAAGTAGTTTATTGTTGAATGTTATATGTCATGGACTTAAGTGTAATTAATGATATTGTAGTTGATATAACTTGGAGGTGTAAAGTTGGGTAACATTAGTATTTTCTTGTACTGATCACATGTGATGTTAGTTTTAAGACAACGATTGATCCTTTTGTCCAAAGTGGATTGAACATGATAAAATTATATGTGGGTAGTTGACCAATTTCTTTGTCTATCTCAACTTTTGGTTGAATGGGTGGAAGAGCATCATAATCCACTGGTCCTTCTAGGTTAGTTAGGAACAACCTAAACATGTCATTGATAACTGATTTGTTACAAAGGGGTGATGAAAACATGTTTGACAATAAATACACTAATCAATATAGATATGATTTATCTGAGCTTGGTGACAACATATCTACTCTTTTACCTATTATTTTCATTTTATATTTTTAATACTTGTATTATAGGTCATGTGGTCTCCTTACATAGACGATAAACTGGTTGGTAATTTACATTAGGGGATAGACATATAAACAACAATGGTCTTGTTAGTGTTTTTTATTAATCGAGTGATATGATTGTTCAAATTCAGTTAGCATATTCTAGTTGACATTGATATGAATAATACATTGCACGTAGTAAATTGTCAGGGTAAAAGTAACGATTATGACTAGTTAAGCCTACCATGCAACATATATATCATAGTGAGATACACGGAGAACAAAGATATTTGTCAAGATGCATCCTGTGATTACAGAAAAGGAGTATAATATTTGGTATATGGGTATAACACGTCAGGTAATCACACCAGACCTCGAGCATATTTCTCCAGTAAAAGACTTGCAATACGAGCAACATGCGCAACATATTTAAAATACGCTAAATAATCATAACTTTTTGAAATTAATATATGTTGAATGGTGCGTTTTATTTATGAAACTTTTAATGTATGAATTTTATTAATATTAAGTTGGCTTCTTACTACTGAAAGGTCTAGAGGTTGTTTATGTGCTTTGTAATCTTGATAAAGAAACAGAAGGATATATTTACGCGTCTTGTTAGTTTACTTCTTGTCGCACTGCACTTGCAAACTTTGAAGAGATGTTAACTCTTGATGATGTTATGGTCGAGGATGAAGCCACTCAAATAGAAGGTAGTCGTGTTATTGATGAATTTAGCCTATCAAGTAGACGACGTAGGCATAGATAAATAGACTTGCTTATATGTTATCGATATATTATATTGTGTTGTTTTATTAATTATGAGTTTGCAGTTAATTTTAATGTATTTTGGTATATTTGGAATATTGTTTTAAAAAAAAAAACAAAAAATGGGTTGGTTAAGTTAAGATCCAAATATTTTTTTTATTAGATATAATTTGGAGTACTATAATATTTGGAGTACTAGTATTGAAATCAAAATCTTACTAGTCACCACATGAACGAAGATAACAAGATTATTTGTTGAGTTTAATTTTAATTTGAATATTGTTGAATTCTTGCATTTACATCTGTCATAAACCAAAAAGTTGAAGATTAATAGACCAAATAATCGTTAAATAGGTATCACAAATCAAAGAATTACAATTATTATACAATTCACCCTAAATTCAAAAGAAATTTTGATTATAAAATGCTTGATAATAAATTAATTTTAAAAAATAAAAACAGGATAAAGATTATAGTTATTATGTAATTCACCAAAAATCCAAAATATATTTTGATTACTAGCGGCTTTAAAATCACATAAATGATAAGAAAAGAAACATTGTAAAAAATATAATTTTTATGCAAAGTTTAATTTTATAAGAAAATAAACCTAATCTAAAAGGTTTTAACAACCATTAACTTTATATCGACAAGAGATTTGACATTTTAATCTTAGGGATTTGGGGTTAGTGTTTTATGTTTGGATTAAGTTAGGATTAGTTAAGGTTAGATTTTTTTGTAAGAAGTTTGTATTATGGTTAGTTTTTGTGAGGTTAGGTATTTGTTAGGGTTAGGGTAATGGTTAGTATTTAAGATATGGATTAGTGTTAGCTTTTAATGGTTAAGTAACATTCATGTTATAGATGGTGTTAGGATTTGAGGTTTGAATCACGGTTAGGGAGTGTAAGTGTTTATGGTTAGTTAATTTTTTTTTAATCATTTATGGGTTAGTAGTATAGGGTTTATCGGTAATATCTTTTAGGGTTTAAGGATAAATTTAGGGTAATTTGTGGTTTAGGTAGATATCATACTTATAAAACGTGATATTTGTCAATACCATGTTTATCAATCATGACTTCATTAAATATCATGTTTTGAAATCGTGATAAATACAAAATATGTTATTTTACTAATACTCTCGGTACATGTAATTTTATGTTTTATATTCTAAGAGGGTGTTTAGGAGTGTAATAGCGGTTGTATTTTAAAATGTTTTTCATTTGGAAATGTATCAAAATAATATTTTTTTTATTTTTTAAAAATAATTTTTAATATCAACATATTATAGTAATCTTAAAACATAAAAATCTAATTTAAAAAATTATATATAATTTTTTAAAAATATAATTTTAATCATATTTTCAAACACTATCCGCCAAACAAAAACAACCCAAATTAACCCTAGAGGGGTCGGCAGCAGGGGGATGAAGATAAATCCCAGAAGTGGGGTCTATGTTAATGGACAACATATCCAGAAGCACATGCCACGTGCCCAATAATTAAACAGTTGGAGAAATCATGTCTTGGATCTGAGCAAAAGATGGGAGCAGTACCCAGTGAATCAAATCAGAAATAATAAGAAGAAGGAATTAAGAGGTGGAAATATTATTTAGGAGTTTGGAGAATCGAATAGTTGTAAAACAGAGAGAAAGAGAGGGGTCCAAGCGTGACTGTCAAATCTTCACTTTCTCTTTCTAAAACTACAATCTCCCTCACCTTCTCTCTCTACAGATTTTCTCATAATTCATGAGAAACAACAACACCTAACCTGTATTTCATCAATCCAAAAAATCGCCGATCCTTTTCCATTCTTCCTCGGGAATCCCTCGTCTTCAATCTCTGTCTTCTCTTCCAGGATATAATGTCCCAGATTTTCAAGGTATTCAACCAATACGCTTCCCTTCACACACACACACACACACACACACACACACTAACAACGAGTTACGATAAAATATAAAATAATTAAGGTACTCCCTCTATCACTGCAATCTATTTTGTTTTTACTTGGATTTAATTGTGTTATTTAGTTTGATGGGTTCATTTTCTTTCTAGAACTGATCTCTATCTTGTTTCTTTGTTTTGCGAATTTTCCACTGCCTTAAAACCAATATAGATAATATATATTTATTTTGTTGTTTTTTCTACGAAGATTGGTGTTCATAGGCTATCCAGGTCGTTTCGGATTTTTTTTTTATAAAAAAAGGTTGGATTTTTCCATTTTCCATTTTCCACTTAGAATTTGAGCTTCCGCAGCTGCAAGTTTGTAATGTAAAGCTTGGGACGTTTGATTTTCAAGTTTTGGTTCTTTCCTTGTGTATCTAAGACATGTTTCTGGATTTTAAGTAAATCCCATTTTAGAAATATTTATTTCTTTTACCTTAAAATGAAAATCCCATTTTGATTTGCTATCAACATTTTGTTTTTTTTTTGTTCTGTTGTAAGAATTAATGATGTTGTATCTGCAGTAGTAATAGTAAGTACAGTACAGCCAGATGGCTTCATCTTCTCTGCATCTTGACTGTTTTTTTTCTTGGTCTTTGAGATTCTCCTTCGAAACTGAGTTTTGGGTGGGTATTTTTCTTAGTACATAAAAAAGAGGTTCCCTTTTATGGAAATGGGATCTGCCTTTTCACATCTCATCATAAATAATAATAATAATAATAATAACAATAGTAAATAATTGGGTAGTATTTGTTATCAGATCCCTCTGTAAAAAAGTGGAACCCATGGAAGTCATGATTTCTACTACAGGCTCTTGTCTCATATGCCAAAAAAATAATGTCTTAAAACAATTCCAAGGTTTCTCATGTTTTGTCTGGTGTTTTATCTATATGTATTGATGATGAATAAATAAATAAATCCATATACAAAATATGATTACGGTCTTTATTAAAAAAAAAATAGATGCATACAGTTTAGCAAGCACTGTCTCATCTTTTGTTCTTTCTCATTTTTCTTCGTTCTTTATGGTTGTTGTTCATGCAGGACTGGTTTTGATTAGATAGAGTTCTGACTCCAAAAAAGGGAAAGATACCATGGAGGGTGACACATTCTCAGGACTTGGCAATGGTACCCAGATAGATGGCAAGATCTTGCAGACATTTCAAAAGAACTTTGTTCAGGTCCAAAATATCTTGGATCAGAATAGGCTTCTCATTAATGAGATAAATCAGAACCATGAATCCAAGATCCCTGACAACCTGAGCAGAAATGTGGGTCTGATAAGGGAGCTCAACAACAATATCAGGAGGGTAGTTGACCTTTATGCTGATCTTTCTACCTCCTTCACCAAATCCATGGACGCCTCTTCTGAGGGGGATTCTAGTGGTGCCTTGAAATCTGATGGCAAAGGTGGCCACAAGAGAAATAGACCTGCATAGAGACATCTTTGTTTTTCTTAATTCTTTCCATGGAGTAAAGAAGGATTTTACAAATTGTGTTGAGGTAGTAGAACATGATCATTAGAGATTATGTAGCTTTGTATCAATGCACTGTCTTTAGCTCTTCACCCTCTCTTCTTTGCTTTTCTTAGAGAAATAATTGGCCGATATTTGTGTCCAGTTGTAACTGTTGATCTAATTGAAATCAATCATGCTTGTGAAATCTCTTTTCTTCTTTTTTCCTGTTATCGATAATGGCCAAAATACTTCATCTCTGTGTTTGATGGAGTAGCTCATTTGTAATGGATAACAACAATGAGGACTTTCCTGATACACAAAAAGGATATTTTAGAGCTTTTAGCTTGCAACTTTTTCTGTTTGTCAAAAAGGCTGATATGTATTATCAGTCTTTTACCAAGTCTTCTCTTTACTATCTCTTTTTCATGAATGCTCAAATCTCTTCTCTGCTTTTCCCTTTATTCCCTTTTCAATTCAACATTAAACCAAGGAATTTTCTTGGGGGCCATAGCCGAGAGCTGAAATGGTGAGGTTGCAGATACTGTTTTGAGAGTCCTCTCCCTGTTCCTCTGTTGTGAAATCACTGTTCATGTTTGCTTTTGTTTTGTTTACATGCTTGTGGAGAAGTGAACAAAACATGCATGCATCTCTGTGAAGATGCTCTGAAACAATGGGGAAGAAAGCAGCTTTTAGATTTATCTTTTTGGTTCCCAATCACACACCACCACAGGAACAGAATCTCAGATAAGAGATGATGAGCTTTTGACTATTTTTTATTTTTTATATATATATGTTGTAACCAATGACAATCTTGGAGGGTATTGGAAGGTGAAATAAATTATTCTATGGATAGTTTAAAACAAAGCACTATAGTTCCAAGACACAGACAGGTATGTATGAACAGTGACCCCTAACAACATGACAAGGGCCCCAGAGGGTCTTATATGGGATGGAACTGGACTTCTCCATGCTTATCCCTTTCCCTCTACTTGGCTTCTTTCTCTTTTACTCTTCATTTCCCCCTTTCTTTATATTCTCTTTATGCAATAAATGTCCTTCATGACTACTTCAACTTGATTCCCAGCAGCTCTCTCTGATTGAGAAGATGTCTATGTTGGTGGACCCAGCCATATGGCATCCTCATTTTCTGGTCTTAGGAGATAGGCCCACATGAGTGATTGCTGGAAGTGGCTTGTTTCCGACTAGATATTAAAGTTGGAGGGTAGGGTATTACTTTTACTGCTACTTCATGTGTAATTTTGGTATATATTGTTTTGTTTTTCAAAAAAAAAAAAATTATTTGTTCCAAATTAATTTTTTATAATATTCTTAAATTGTTTTGATGTGTTGGTATCAAAAATAATTTTAAAAAAACATTATTTTAATATATTTACAAAAAAAATATATACTTTAAAAAACAATCACTTTCATATCTTCTAACACCCCCTTATATCTGGTCTGGTTCCACCATCATTGCTGTGTGACCTTAGAGCCTTCCTTGCTATTCTATGGAACTCAATTGCTCAAGTCAAATTTGATTGACTGTGAAAAGTGAAAACTATTCGAATGGATTTTCCTGGTTTTACTGTAGATGTTCACTTGTGGTTATGGTGGCATAAACTGGTGAAGTGTTACTGTCAGAGGGGGCATTTTGAAATAAATAGATAAAAGCTGTATGCAGTCCTTGGCGCCTAATAATGTCCGAAACAGAGCATCATTTGCGTAGAGGAGTACAAGATTGAACCTGGGGATCAAATGGGCCTTAAACAACTCCTTTTTATTTGAATAAACATGATATTTTTGGACCAAATCTCGTAACATATAGGATTTTGAACATGTCAAATCCATATTTAAACTGATATATTCATATCAAATTTATTTCTCATAGGGTGTGTGGGGCAATCTACGTACTACTTTTGTTAGCCGAGCTCAATAATTAAGATCATGATACCAATAACAATGACGCAACAAGATGAGCGTACAATTGTATCCAGAGGTGTCGCTCTCTGACGAAAATTCCTGGGAATCGGGACCAAATGATACGGCAAGTATGAGTTAAAGGGTAATTACGAAGGCCTGTGAGATCTTGATGATGCCCGTAAACAAGACCCAGAACTTGCCGGCCGCCATTGAAGCTGAGGAAAACACAGCTGAATTCGTCTGTGTGGAACAGAGCCTGCCGAATCATTTGGGATTATGTTGTTCTTCGTTTGAAGGCAATCATCAATGCCATGAAGATCAAGTGAGTTGGTCCCTCCCAAAGCCAAGCCAAGCCAAACTAAACATGCTATAACATCACATGTGAAGGGGGAATCTACTTTTCCTTTTGTTCCTTGCATTTCCAGCAAATAGGTAGGAAAGAAGCACAATTATATAATAATGAATCTCATAGGTATCTACATCATTAGATTGGGCCCAATTACAGTGCTAATCCAATTATAATAACACACGCCCATGCCTTGAAATGACCAATTATAGCCTAATAACAATTACAATAATCCAAACGATAATGTCGATAAAAACGCACTTTTGACAAACCTCTAAGAGAGGACGCAAATTTCCTTCGGGGGACTTTTCCTCCTATCAAGTCATCCAGGATTTTCCAAGAGGTGTGAAGCATTTTTGTGTTTGGCAAGTAAAAACTCAAATTACAGGTGATCTGCCAAGGAAAATAAAATAAAAAAATAAAAAAATCCAAAAGGACTGATCGAGCTCAACCCAGGTGAGCACAACTCTTGCTCCCCATGGACAACCCTAGGCACTTGAGCACGCTTTCAAGCGCAGCTCGGATGCGGGGAAAACATGAATTATTTTTGTGCATATTTTATTTTATTATGCATATTTTCTTTATTGTACAATTTTTTTTATATTTTTCTATACATAATCTCATAGATTTTTTCTATTACATTCTAAAATTCAAAATCAGATTTAAATCAACTATTCACAATTCATTTATAAACCATAAGATTTTTTTCACAACTGTAGTTAGTAATATTATAAGTATATTCCTCAAGTCTATACTGAAAATCCGATAAAATTTTCCTTTCATTTTAGACATATCAAGTTATCAATACTTATACTTTCAATCACAATCATCACCTCTCACATCTCATTCATGATCCAACCATTATGGATTACATCTTATTCAATTCCAATCATACTTTTCAAATTGCTTCATACACAAACATATATTTAATTAATCATATGACATAAATATTTAAAATAATATAAAATATAAACAATTGCTAAATTATAGTTCAATTAAAATATGCAAGCACACAAGTATATATACATATCTACTTGGCATCTTACATTAAATCCATATTAATATATCTTTAAATATAATTTTAATTAACAATCATTTAATTATTACAATACCAATAATAAAATTATTTAATTTACATGTATCACACACTATTCTACTTTCATACCCATTCATAAAAATCTACAATATACATTATTAAATTAGTTTACCATATCAACAAGAAGATTATAACCCTACACCCTACTAATCTCACATGAGTTGTGACAAACCTATAATTTAAATATAAAGATTTAATTACTATTTTAACCCA
>Ga0325400_1000961_pt1 | contig 22876 bp, 6 predicted proteins | sample PopdelMetagenome_2_FD_205662 | JGI IMG/M metagenome (GOLD analysis project Ga0325400, IMG submission 205662) | Populus deltoides microbial communities from Bellville, Georgia, United States - Xylem-PdKOR-R1 | ecosystem: Host-associated > Plants > Phyllosphere > Stem > Wood/Secondary xylem...
TAAAGAAAGAGGTTGGTAATTCATAATGTTGAGTTTTTGGCCTATCAGTCTTGATAGCTATAGGCATTTCTTTTAGAGCTGCAAACATAGGCACAAACATAACCATTTCACACATCAGGACATATAAAAAGAGAATAATAATAATAATAATAATAATAATAATAGTAATTCAATTTCTAATTTCTAAATTACTTTTAAACGAATTCATTCCTTGGCTTCGAACAAATTGTTCTTTTACTTCAAAGTTCATGACTTCCTTTTCGTCTCACCGTGAAATTTCTTATTGTTTTTCTTTTCACCTCTAAGCTATTTAGAAAGTGTTTGGGAACGCGGTTCAACCCATGTTCCCAAAAAATTTGATTTTTTTATTAAAATTTAATATGGTTTATACGTTTTGGATCGTTTTGATGTGCTGATGTCAAAAATAATTTTTAAAAAATAAAAAAATATCATTGACATGCATTTTGGCACGAAAAGTTATTTGAAAAGCACCCGCAACCACATTGTCAAACACGTTTTTACTAGGATTTAATTTCTTATTTGATTCCTTCTTGTTTATTCAAATTCCAGAAATTTTCAAGTTCTTGGAATTTATAACTAAAAGGGTCCCAATAGGTAACTTGATTCCAATTCCCAACACAACCCACGGCACCATGTCCAAATCCCACATCATAATCAAGTAATCAGCACTATTAAAAACGTTGAAAATAGCCAATTGCACCTTAAAAAAATAATTCTTATTTGCAACCACCAAAAAAATAAATTCTTAATGAGGAGAAAATAAATTCTCTGAAACCAAAGGATGTGTCGTTTTAGCCTGGCCGTTGTCGTTAATGGCTTTTAGCAATGACTTGTTGCCGCCTGTGAATCACCCCAAACTCATAATTTGCCTTAAGTTCTAATTTGAAGACGTTTTGTTTCGCGTAGTTTTTTTCTATCTCGACATGTAGAGACATGAATGATGAATGCAAACATATATATGAGGTTAGAAAAACTTACAATGAACGAATTGGAGAAAGTCAGCTAGCTGGAGTTCAGAAGATGTCTTGTAGCAAGAACGAAGACGGTCTGCCAAGAGCATGCGAGTGAGCCTCCTGATCACCGCATCTGGTAGCAAATTTCTTTCCAGAGATGCTAACATCACCTTCACCGTTGCTTCATAAGGCACCTGCATTAATCTCTCCATTTCAAGTAGAAATCTACTACAGCTGCAAGCTAGCTAAATACCTCTGTGCCAACACAGATAGAGAGCCGCACCCTCTAGATTGGATTCTGTGACTTTCTCTTATCCTTGATGTACTCACTGAGATCCATGTGGGGTTCCGTATAATGGGCTTGATTGACTTTTAAGTTACAAACGTTTTCTACTTTGACCCCTGGCTTTTACCTTTTTTCCATTCAAGTCCCTTTTTAATGTGGGTAAAGTAGAAACTAATTTGATTAGATGGGATTTATTTAAATTAGGTTTAGTTTGATGGAGAAGAAATAATGACGTTAAAACGATTATTATTTACTATTTTGCACTCCATTTAAAACCATTTTTTGTTTACAAAGAATCACAGATTGAGTTGATATTCCAACAATTCAAAGTTAAAAGACTGTATTAAATTTATTTTGACTACAAAGTTCTTAGATTTGAGAATTGATTCAAATTTGGTATTTTGTGATTAGGATTAATTATACATTAATTCAAATAAAAAACAATCTTAATTCAAATTTGCTTTGAATTTTAGATAATGCATGCCAAACCTTCCCACCTTCCCAATTTGATAACTAGATTTGACGGTTGTATTACCCTATCGAAGATCAAGTGTAGTGGTTGACATTACAAACTAAAAGATTTGAAGTGTGATTCTCTTGTAAAGTAGATGGAGAAACATAATTTTATTTCATCTTTTCTAATTCAAAATTCAAATATTTCATAAACATAATCTTGATTTGAGTTGATTTTAAAAAACATCACATTAAAATTAAATAATTTAATCCAAATAATGATTAGATTTAATTCTCTAGCTTGATTTATATATTTAAATGTTTTTCTTTAAACTCATTTTAAAAAAACCTTTTGAAGTTGCGCTAATTCAGACCAACTATATTAACAAATACTCTAAAACTTATGGGGAAAGTATTGTAGCTTTTTCCACGTGTTTTTTTTCTGTTTTAGTTTTTTTTTTGTTTTGTCATTTATTTTTTTTTTTGTGTTTTGTCTTCTTTTTTTGTTTATTTTCCTTTTGTTTTTTTTTTCCTCACTTTTTTTCCCCTTTTTTCCTCCATATTTTTTTGCGTTTTACATGTTTTTTTTTCCAAGATTGTCTTCTTCTTTTGTTTTTTGTTCTTTTATTCTTTTTTTGTGTTTTTTTTAAATTATCTTTGTCGATTTTTTTTTAATATTGAACTGGTAGAGAATTTAGTACTGTAATTTTTTTTCTTTATAACATCATGGATTACTACAATGTTTCCCTACACGGTTTTTTTTATGAAATTTTTTTTCCAAAATGATCTTTGTCGATTTTATTTTTTATATATTGAGCTGGTTGAAAATTTTGCTTCGTGGATTTTTTCTTTAAAACATCGTAAATTGTTACAATGTTTCCCCACATGATTTTTGTTTTGCTACAATGTTTCTCCACATGTTTTTTTTAAAATTATCTTTGTCGAATTTTTTTTTAATATTAAACTGGTTGAGAATTTAGTTTTAATTTTTCCCACATATTTTTTTTGTTTTTAATTTTATTTTCACGTTTAAAAAATTACAGAGCTGTGTTTCCTCACATGTTGATTAATTTTTTTTTTCATTTTGTTTTTTAATTCTTTTTTTGTTTTTTTTTATGCTAGAAAGGCTCAACCATGGAAGATCTGGAATCAGCCTTTAATAACCTGCTCATTTTAGAATCTGAAATAAAAAAGTTGGAAGCCAGCTTGCTGTGAGCTAGTTTCTAGAGAATGAAAACCCGTGGAAACTAAATCAAGTTACAAGGCTAATAAAGTGGCAACGAAATCTCTCAGCTTGGATGAAGTTACCACATCTATCGCAAGTAATTTTTTAAATGTGCTGGGAATTGATCATAGTCCATTTGGGTCTGAGTTCAGCAGTGAACCTGAGTCTCCTAGAGAGTGCTTGTTAAGACAGTTTAAGAAAGAAGCCATAGCTACTGGAAGCTTCATTATAGACTTGGATAGAAACAAAGAGCACGAAGAATCTGGCCTCATTGCTCAGGCTGGGTCTAGTAATGAGGAGCTTTCTGGGGATCTTGATTTGTCTTTGGTTATTCAGGGTTGCTGAACAGGAGCATCAGAGGGCAAGTCAATTGCTATGTAGAAGAAGGAAGGTGAAGGCACTTGAAGACTTGGAGACTGAAGCTTTAATTAGAAAATGGGGCTTAGACGAGGAGGTCTTTAATTGTTGAAATGATAAATGATATCACGCAAAGTATCAATAAGAACGTGATAATACAAAAACCAATCACTCTATTTTTTACTTGATATGAATAAACAGTGTTTCATGAATCATTGAAATATTTATATATCATTTCACACAGTGAGCTTCTTAGTATTGGATTCCATGTATTGGGGCTTCCTTTTGGAACAAATGGTTTGTATTATTAGATCAGTTAATTGAGCCATTTCTTTTCTCAAAAATTATCTTTTTTTTGTTCATGCTGAATTCTCTTATTTGCTTTTTGTAGATCTTGGTAAGGGTTGACGTTTAGGAGCGGGCCTATATTTCTTCTGCAAATGAAAGACATGCATTATTGCAAAGCTAATAAATATGACATTCATGTGAAAAAGGTAAATTGAATACAGGTTTGCCCTTTAAAGGGTGACAATGGTCGTCATCTGGTGTTTTACTACACCAACAAGGGAATTCATATTCATCTCAGTCAGTTTGTAATAAATCAGACTCTTGTAGAATCTATATGATGATCATTTGCTACCCAAAAGTCCTAGAATTCAAGATGCTACATGTCAGGCTTTTCTTGATGCAATTTACAAGTGACACATTACGTCTTAAGGATATGTTCTATTCATTAAGTGGACATGAGTAGGTTTTCTACTTGGTCTCGAATGGTCTTGGATTTGCCCAGTGACAGTCTTCATAAAGACAATATGAGGGTGTTACGAGAATAGTTAAGGCATATATGTCCACCATTACCGAGCAGACACTTGGATATGAGTTGGGTGTTTCACACATCTAAACCCTGACTAATAGTTATAGGAAAGACCATCAATCCCCCACCTAACCTGGAAGCTTGTGTGTGCTCTCAAGAAAAGATTAAAGCAAGTGATGCATGAGGCATTAATCTATATTCAATATACAAATGCATACGCAATATAAAAAATCAAAGCATAAAAAGTATGCATGCTGATAATAAAAATATACAAACCAATAAGCAATAAATAATTTAAAGCATAAAAGGATGCATGTTAAAAAAGTACAGACTAACAAATATAAAACACATCAATTAGACAAACAATAAAGCTTAGTTAGCGAAGTCCTTAGTGGAGTCACCATTCTGTCACACGTGTGCAATGTCGCGACGAACATCCTCCCAGACCAGGATCTTTGTGGTTATGGGTGAAAAGAACAAGGAATTCTTAATCTTTATCAGTAAAAAAAGGATAGAGTTACTACCTAGTATTTTGGTCACTAGGAACTCTAAATGGTTTCAGAGTCTGGTTAAGAGGGCTGGTTGTGTTTAGGAAGGACACCTAGTACACATTACCTAAGGTAAGATGCATTGTATAATTGTCTAATATAAACTAAGGTATTGTTGTGTTTTCTAATCATTGATTCGTTTAAGGTTTAATATAAGTCCTATTCGATAAAGAAGTTCTTATCTTATCAGGTTAAAACCTAATCATTCAAAAGTCAAAACATGAAAATAAAAGAAAGTGTATTGGTTTCACACCTAGTACATCTTACCTAAGGTAGGATGCATTGTTTACCTGTGTAATATAAACTAAGTGTAAATACCCAACAACAGAAAAAGAGCTAAGCCAAAACGACTTCGCTGTTGCTACCAATTTCTGGATCGACAGTGGCACAGTTTGCTACCGATTTCTAGATCGGCAGCGGCACAGTACTTGGCTACTAATTTATGGATTGGCAGCGACACAATACTTGGCCGCCGATTTCTAGATCATTAGCGATAATTTTTGGCAACCGATTTCTAGATCGGCAACGGCACAGTCTTTGCTGCCTATTTCTGAATTGGCAGCGACACGGTTTTTGGTTGCCGATTTCTGAATCACAGTGGCACAGTTTTGGTTTCTGATTTCTGGATTAGCAGCGGAACAGTTTTTGCTGCCAATTTCAGAATCGACAACGATGCAGTTTTTGGCTGCCGATTTTTGAATCAGTAGCGACGTAGTTTTTGGCTGTCGATCTCTCAATCAGCAGCGACACAGTTTTTATTATCGACTTCTGAATCAGCAACGACATTGTAAAACCTAACAAAAATTAGTGTTGTACTGGCCTATCCTAGAGGAAAATTGGAATAGGAACTAACCTAGGATAACTCAAAAGAGGGATATGAACCAAAGATATCTAGCACCCAAACACCCCCCTCCCATTTAAGAGGGGGTATAAATGCAAGGAGAGAGGTAGGGTGACCTTTCCTCTTCCTAAAATGAACGGTCAGCAGCCCTAGGCAGTAGGCCCTCTCTCTTTTTCCCAAAGCAAAACCGGCCAGTTGCATGCAGCAGACCCTCTCCCTCTTCCCAAAGAAAAGGCTGAAACCGACCAGCTACGTGCAGATCTCGTAGGGTGCTGCGTGAGAAGAGAGCTAGAGGGAAGGAAAAGTGATCAAAAACATGGTGGAAGCTGGAGCCTAAACCTTCCTCCAGAATCGGCAGCAGCCATGACTGCAGCACACACATCCCTCTTCCAAGCAGAAAATCAAACTCAATCAGCCTGCAAGCCACTTTCCCTTAGCATGGAGTGAGAAGTGAGTAAGGAGAAGTAGACAAAAACAAAAACCTAGGAGAAAGAGGAGCCTAGAGGTCAGCTGGACAGCAAGAGAGGGAAGGAAAAAAACCAAAAAGAAAAGGGAGAGCAGGCCACTGCAACCTGCATTGAACTTGTTAAATTCATTAGGTATGAACCATACTACTCCTCCACTTGTTCTTCGGGCCTTATGATTGAAAGGGAGAAGAAAACCTAAAGTAAATAGCCTAAGATTCTCACACCAACTATTAAGGAAAATTAGACAAGAATGAGAGATGCAAAATGGGGCTGAACGGGGAACCTAATTCCAGAACATTTAATAGAGGAAATGTACAATTTTGAATGCAAAAACTTAGAGAGGTGGTCGGCCATGATTAGGGCTTAATAGAACATAAATTAAAGGGATAAAATGCAAAGATGATGATATTGTTAAAGTTGCTTAATTATGTGAAACCGAAACAGAATTATAAATGTGTTAATGTCATGAATTCTGCATATGTGGTTGAAGAACTTGTATGAAAATGTGTTGGTCGATGTTAAGTGCAAAAAAAGTGTGTTTGTAACCTTGAAAGCATGCTACAGCTGAAACAAACATCTAATGACAAAGTATGTACTGGAATTGAATTTGCATGTGTTCATGCTAAAATTATATGATTCTGCTAGATCCAAAGAACGAATTGTGGTGTTGGCAGTGAATTAGTTTTCACTACCAAATTGTGTTATCGGCAGCGAATCAATTTCGCTGCTAAATTGTGTTGTCTGCAGCAAATTAGTTTTTGCTGCCGAATGGTGGTGTCTATAACAAATCAGGTTTTGCTACCGAATGGTGTTGCTTGCAGCGAATCAACATTCGCTACCGAAATGGTGTTGTCTACAGCGAATCAACATTCGTTGCTCAAATTGTGTAGTTTACAGTGAATTAGTATTCGCTACTGAAATTGTGTTGTTCACAGCAAATCAACATTCACTTCCAAAATTGTGTTGTCTATAGTGAATTAGCTTTCGCTGTCAAAATTATGTGGTCTACAGCGAGTCAGTGTTCTACCAAAATTTATGTTGTCTGCAGCGAATTAGTGTTGTTCGCAGTGAATCAGTTTTTGCTTCCGAATTACAGTGAGACAGTTCGCTGCCGAATTAGGGTGTTAGCAATGAATCTGTTTTCGCTGTCAAATTGCATTGTCCATAATGAATTAGTTTTTGCTGTCGAATTGCAGCGAGTAAGTTTTTGCTGCCGAAATCGTGTTGTCTACAACGAATCAGTTTCGCTATCAAATTAGGGTGACATCAGCGATTCAGTCGTTGATGATTCTGCATTCAGCAAATCTGCCACTGATGAATTTGCGTCACTAGTTTTCGTTGACAAATTCTGCAATAGTTTTACATGTCTAAATTAGGCCAATGGTTAAAATAGGTGCACTGTGTGATCATGATATACAGAACACTGGAATATGAACTTGTATATATATTTAAAGTGTGCATGGTGACGAGTTGGGTGATTATTGAATACGAATGTACTGATTTGTAACCATTGATGTCTTAGGAGGTGCAACCAAGATTGTACCTTCGTCAGAACAAGAACAACCCGCAGATGGAACAGGTAGGTGGTTTCCACCTTTTTCTCATATGATGTTTATGTTTTGAAATGATTTACATATGATGATATATTATTAAATCCTTGTTAAATGATAAAACGACGATGAAGTGTTTGATTGAATTTTTAATGATTGTCGAAACAATTATGAAATGTCGATCGAGTTCTTGATGAATGTTGAAACGATGATGAAAATGTTAATGTTTTTAAATAACCTGTTTGAGGTGATATATTATTACGTTGTGATGAATATTAAACCGACTATAAGATGTTGATTTGGTTGTTATGAATTTAGGCTGCTGACGAATGGTTGTATGCTTATTACGAAGGATCTACTATTGTATTTTATTGAATGTAATTGTGATGAATGGTTGTATAAGTATTACGAAGGATTTATCATTGTATTATATTGAATGTAATTGTGACGAATGGTTGTACGAGTATTATGAAGGATCTACTGTTGTATTTTATTGAATGTAATTATGATGAATAGTTGTATAAGTATTACAAAGGATTTACCGTTTTATTATATTGAATGTAATTTTGACGAATGGTTGTATGAGTATTACGAAGGATCTACTGTTGAATTATATTGAATGTAATTGTCACGAATGGTTGTGTGAGTATTACGAAAGTCTACCATTGTATTTTATTGAATGTTAATTGTCACGAATGGTTGTGTTAATATTATGAAAGATCTACCGTTGTATTATAGTGAATGTAATTGTGACAAATGGTTGTATGAGTATTACGAAGGATCTACTGTTGGATTATACTGAATGTTAATTGTCACGAATGGTTGTGTGAGTATTACGAAAGATCTACTATTGTATTATACTGAATGTTAATTATCACAAATGGTTGTGTGAGTATTAAGAGGGATCTATTGTTGTATTGTATTGAACATTAACTGTCATGAATGGTTGGATAAGTAATATGAAGGGTCTACTATTGTGTTATGCTGAATGCTAAACTATTATAGAATGTTTGTTTGTGTATTACAAATGATCTATTATTTTGTTTACTGAATGTTAAACTATTACGGAACATCTGTATGAGTATTCAAACATTAACTGTCATGAATGGTTGGATAAGTAGTATGAAGGGTCTACTATTGTGTTATGCTGAATGCTAAACTGTTATAGAATGTTTGTTTGTGTATTACAAATGATCTATTATTTTGTTTACTGAATGTTAAACTATTACGGAACGTCTGTACGAGTATTACAAAGGATCTACTATTATGTTATAGTGAATGTCAAATTGTTATGAATCATTTGAATGATCATTTCAAAGGATATTATCATGTTATAGTGATTTCATAAACCGCCTCTAGAACATTTGATTGGTTAATGATTAGCTTCAGCTAATGGCATCCTAAGTGGATAACCGCGATGAATAAATTATTAGTTTCGGCTAATGGCATCCTAAGTGGATGACTGAGATGAATAAATGATTAGTTTTGCCTAATGGCATTCTAAGTGGATGATCACGATGAATAAATGATTAGATTCGGCTAATAGTATCCTAAATGGATAGCCGGATTTGAGAGTTATGAGTTAGTTTCAAGAATTTATGCAGTCATGTATACTATGTTTTGTACATACCAAGTATATGAAAGAACTACGATTATTGTGCTTTAAGGAGATAATAATGTTAGTTCGATTAATGGTATTTGAGATGAATGATCGGGTTTGAGTATTGTAATTAGCCTCTATAATTGACGAATTATTAATGGTGGTATTTACATAAGTAATAAGAAATGAAAGAATTATGCTTTTTTAGTCTATGAATGAAATGTAATGTTAATGTTACTTTATTATGTTTTTAAATTGCCTATAGTGTTTGAAATTATCTTGTGCTATAACAGGGACATCATATCAACATGATGCATAAGGAAATCTCTTTCGCGGCACACACATCTTGAAAAGAACTATATATTCATATGTTATGGGTGATATGAGTTCTGTATGAATAGATGTGTTAATCGCTTAACTAGTCGTCCGACTCCTTTTGTAAAGACTTGTAATTAAAAAAAATTGAAATGGAACACGAATGTGAATATGAGATCATGTTGATATGATGTGTATGAATATACATATGTGGTATTCATCTTATTATGATGTCATGTTATGAAATTACATGAGGTCAGAATAACGAAAGTACTTGTTATTTAACTTGTTGTTCGGCACTCTTGTATGAACTCGTGATGATAACGCAACTAGAACAAAATTATGAATTTATAAGTATGTCAATATGATGTAATGTAAACCTACGAGTATGAAAATATAATATTTTGAACAGGTGTATTGAGAATCTATTTTATGAGAATGTTGATTTATGTTATCCTACGTGAATTGTGTCTTGTTAATGAATATAATGCAATTATAAATACTCAAACCCGGTAAAAAAAAAGTCCATCAATTTTGGCCTTAAAAAAGCCAGGTCTGATCATTGTGTTTTCTGATCGTTGGTTTGTCTAATATTTAAGAAAAGTCCTCAATAAGGAGGTCATTATCTTATCAGGTTAAAACCTAACCATTCAAAAGTCAAAACGTGAAAAATAAAAGATAGTGTTTTTTTATTTAAAATCGAAAGTACATCTTACGTATAAGTTCATAGTCCCGTATAGTAAAAGAAACAAAATAGATTTTTGGTATTTTTTGAAATGCAGACCAAGTTCTCATGGCTTTAATAAATTAGTTATTAAATCCAATATACATGCAAAATATAAATATCATTTTTTTAATGATTTTTAGTATGCTAAATTATGCAAATATAATTTTAGCTATATGCAATTTGAAATAAAATTGTATTTTTTTAATTATTATTTATGTTTTTTTTTTAAGAAAGATTTTATCAATCAAACTTAACTCAATTGCAAACAAACATGAAATTCAAACATAATCCTTGATGTTGCAACATGCAGGGCGTCGAATGACGGAGCTATCTCTTGAAATCGAAGGTTGTTTTGGGTTTAGTCATAAAGTTATGATTAGAGGGAGTTGCTACCTAGTATCATGGTCACTAGGAAACCTATGGTCTACGAGAGTCTAGTTAAGGGAACTAGTTGTGCAAGGGGAAGACACACCAACCCCAATGCATCCTACCTAAGATAAGCTACATTGTTGATTAATTGTTATCCCAAGTTGTGTTTCTATTTGTTGGTATCATCTATGATTCAAGGCATATCTCCCTTCTTGAGGAAGTCTCTACCTAAAAGGGTATAATTAAACAAATTATACCTCCAAATATTAATTAAACAAATTAATTGTTCTGAAAATTTTGACATTTTGGTCAAACCCTAATTAATAATTATAAATTGGTTACGATATCCATTTTGTATTTTTAAAACATGATGAAAACATGATTTTATCTTTTTAGAAGATATGCATGAAAAACCCTTAGAATTTTCCAACATGCACGAAAACAACATATTTTTTTGTATTTTTGAAATGAGATAAAAAATTATTTTGGATTTTGTTTTGAAATTTCAGAGAAAATCGAGTTTGTTTAATAACAGATTCGTATCTTATAGTGTAATTTTATAGTCCGATATTAAATGAAGTTCTAAAAAAACTATTTTTAAGTTTTTCATAAATAAAGGAAATTTTGTTTTTGAATTTTTGAAAATTAAGTATTTTTAATATCAGGTCTGTATCTTACGGTGTAAGTCTGTTTGATATTAAGCAAGAACTGTTGAAAAACATGCAAGGGACCCATTTCAAAATGGTCCTTGAATTTTTCAAAATTATTTTAAAAATTTTTAAGGATCAATTTGGCTAGACACGCAAATAAAGACAAATTAAAGCTAAAGGGAAAAGGCTTAGGGCATGTTTGTCAAACACGTCTTTAGCCTAAAGTCAAAGGCATTAAAAATGCCTTTAAGGCCATGTTTGGCAAAAAAGGCTTTAACAAGGTCTTATTTCTTAAGAAAAAATAAGTCATCCCAAACATGCTTGTATGTTTAGATTGGGTTTGGCCCAACCACATGGGTTGGGCCTGTTGGGCTTAAGGTCCAAGCCCACGAGTATGGGTTTGGCTCAAGCCCAATCCAACTTGTTTTATTGGGCCAATAAACGGCCAAATAAGCCTATTTTTTAAGCTTGGTCCAACCCATCTTTTGCCACCATTAGGCCGACCCAGTGGTGGTTTTCTCTTTACATGCCAATAATGTGAATTAATCTTCACGTTACTAGCATGTATCACATGCAAGTGAAGAATCAAGAGAAGAAGAGGAAGCTTACTTAGTCATGAGAAGGGTGCTAGTGGTGGTGGTCTTGCTGGCATCTCACAACAGAGGTTCTTGGGAGTGGTGAATTGTGGTGGTGCTATCTAGAGAAGAGGGGGTTGTTGGTTGCTAAACAATGTTCCAATAGGGTAGAAGGGGTGTTTTTCTTCACTTTGTTTTTTTTTTTCATAACTACCATAGAGTTGGTATTTATAGGGGGTGAGGGACATCATGTGGAGATGCATCATAGCCATTCATCCCTCTCAAACCTTCTTAGCCCTTAATGCAAAAAACTAGAACCCAAAGAACTGTTGGGAAGGCTGGTTCTGCAGAGGTTTTTGGACTAGCTTTGCAGAAATATCAAAGAAGGGGCAGGACTAAAATAAGGTTAGTGGGATCCTCCTTCATAAAAAGATCAGGAAGACGAAGCTTTTTTTGGTAATTAGGATTACATTAGAGAGGAAAAATGGCACCTAAAACCCCTCTCTAAGCAAATTGTCTCTGCTTGTTTTAGGTACAAGACAATGAACAATATCCTTCAAAACGACATCGTATCTCTCTTTTTTTTAGTGTTTTATACAAAACGTGCCATTACATTTAAATGAAATGGCATTGTTTTAGCTCTGTAGGTTTAAATTAGGTTTAAAACTCCTCTTTCAATTTCAGCCCTCAACCTTTTGATTTATTCAATTAGGTCCTTAGTTTAATTTTGATTCTAAGAATCAATGCAATTTCACCCTTTTCAAGTTTCAAAAGCAACCCCTGATTTCAACGCATTTTTTATCTTGGTCCTTGGTCTTGGATATTTCTAATTTTGTCCTCAATTGACTTTCAAACTTCTAATTTCTTCAATTTCACCCTTGATTACAACTGAATTTGGCTCCTGAATTCGTGTACCTTTTGCAAAAAGGTAATTGGTTTTGAATTTCTTCAATTTGACCCTTAATAGACCCCTAAACTTTTATTTTCTTTCAAATTTGTCCCTGATTTCTCCCAATTGCATTTCGAAAAATTAAATTTGGTCATTTAAAATTCAATCTTCTTAATTAAGCTTAAATCAAGCTTTCAAACTTAATTTTCACCAATTAAGTCCCTAATAAAATTAGTTTGACCTATGAAAAATATAATTAAGTTCTTGCACCTAATTAAATCTTTTAATTTGACCCAAATTATTTCTTAAACTTAATTAAACCTTTAATTAGGCCTATGATTAAATCAAATTGACTTATTAATAATCTAATTAAGTTCTTGCACCTATTTAAATCTGTTACTTTGACCCAAATTATAAATCCCGAGATAATCAAGACTGAATTAAATTAAAGAAAATAAACTAAACTAAAAAGAAGTGGGGGGAAACAACTATATTTAAAGAAAATAGGGCCTAAATGCAAATAAAAATAATTATAGAGTATAAATACTACTCTTCTTACCAAAAACAAATCTGCAACTATCGTGAAGAAAGAAGAGAGGCAGTTTTAGTATCTATTTTTACAGATCAAGAGAGAAACACCAAATTTCAAGAACCCATCCAAGATTAAGGGTTATAGGTAAAAATAAACACGGGTAGGCAAGGGACTAACAAGAAAAATTGAACAAGAAGAGAAGAGGGGAGGGTCGGCTTTCATTATAAAGAAAAGGAGGGATCGAGACCTTGATTCGTATCGAGTAAGATATTCTAAACAAGGTCTTATGAGTTGTTTTAAAGTCGATTATGAATTGATGTTTGGATGTTAAATTATAGATTTGAGTTCTATAACTCCAGATATAGTTAAAAATCTAAGGAGAGGTCAGACAGTAACAGTTCAAAAATGAGACAGTAATAGTTAGATAGTAATAGTCCAAGTGTTTGTTGAATAATGATTTTGACTATCTTAGAGGCAGAATTAGGTTCTCCTTAAATCATATAACTTATAGCCTCATATCTTAGCTTTCCAATGACACTAATTTCGCTTGAATCGGAGTTCTATAACTCCAAATATAGTTAAAAATCTAAGGAGAGGTCAGATAGTAACAGTTCAAAAACGAGACAGTAACAGTTGGACAGTAACAATCAAGTGTTTATTAATGAGCGATTTTGACTATTTTAGAGGCAGAATTGGATTCTCCTTAAATCATAGAACTTGTAGCCTCATGTCTTAGCTTTCCAACGACACTAATTTCTCTTGAATCGAAGTTATATAACTGCAAATATAGTTAAAAATCTGAGGAGAGGTCAGACAGTAATAGTTCAAAAATGAGACAGTAACAGTTGGACAGTAACAGTCCAAGTGTTTGTTGATGAGTGATTTTGACTATCTTAGAGGCAGAACTGGGTTCTCCTTAAATTATAGAACTTGTAGCCTAATGTCTTAGCTTTCCAACGACACTAATTTCACTTGAATCGGAGTTCTATAACTCTAGATATAGTTAAAAAAATCTGAGGAGAGATCAGATAGTAACAGTTCAAAAACGAGACAGTAACAATTGGACAGTGATAGTCCAAATATAAAGAAAGGAATGATAACTAGGATTGGACAAAGAACGACAATAATAATGAGTGAAATGAGAAAAACATAAAGTACTAAGAAATGACTGAAAGAAAGACTTATTGATTATTGATATGGTTATCATAAAACATATTCTTGAGTGAGGAAAATTTATGAGATAAACCTGTGATTTGCATGAGGGACCACAGGCGTGGTGCAACAGCAACAACAGGGAAGCACGAGTAGAGCTTCTATTGCAGGTAGGTGAATCACACCTTTACCTTCTAGGTAAATTCCATGTTTTAATATATATTACTGATGTGAAATGTGAATTACTGAATGTATGTGTACTCAAGGGGAAAGGTTGTTGTGTGAATTGCTAAGTGATGAAATTATCACTGGCAAATGAAATATGAGAAGTGTGATTTGAGGCGTCAACTAGCATACATTTAGTGTATGTTAGGATCCCAGGTAAGGGGATCGCCATGTTTTAGCTAGCATATATTTAGTGTATGTTAGGATCCCGGGTAAGGGGATTACCATGTATTGGCTAGCATACATTTAGTGCATGTTAGGATCCCAGATAAGGGGATCACCTTGCATTGACTCCTATGGGATGATGATCATGATACTAGTGAAAGGGGTATCAGTAATGGGTTAAACGAAGATAATCATGTTTGATCTTATAAAGTCTGGAATGGAGGTTAATAGTGAAAAAGGGAACAATTATTAATAGTTTGAATAAGGGAGAGATTCTAATGAAAACCAGAAAGGAGATGTGAACAAAATATGAATGCATGTTACCCTGTTGAAATTGTTTGATATTCGTGTTGTTATTTTTTTATATGATAGTCACCCTTCAATAATATGTATTTTGTTTCAGGAACATCACATGCACGACAGAAGTAGATCTTAGCTTATGTTCCCTTCTTGTAATTTAGGTTATAGGGGGTATACCCTTATATTTTGTAAACATGAAAATGTTTGTATAACTTAATTTTTATAATTAATGTTTAAATCTGATTAAATGAACTTAATCTCTGTAGTTCATGTAACCATTTTTCATGTCTAAGTATTTACTTTTTATTCATCCATAATGATATTTTGCTATATAATGTATATCATTAATATCATGGGTAATAAGTGTGAGAATATTGTGGAAATTGAAACCCAAGATGATTGGGTCGGGATTAAGTTATGAAATGCGAGTTATTAGAAGTGTAAACATGTTACTTGTCTATAACTTGGGACCTTCCGGTATAGGGGGGACTCCGTCGATATTTCAGTAAATTTTAATATGAAAACCATGAATATATATATATATATATATATATATATATATAAGGGAAGAAAAAAAATTTACTCTGTTTTCAGTTGATATGAGAGTGTTGTTTTTATCCCGGAATGGGGGATGTTACACAAATTAATTCTTAATGGGGTACAATTGAGCTTCCAATTTTGTCTAAAACTCCAGCTTGGTTCCTCCATACATTTGAAACCATTCTCAGTCTGCTTTTGCCCAGTTGTTAATCTTTTTTATTTTATTTTTCATAATTTTAAAAGAAAACTATCATTTTAGAAAAAAATCTAAAAATTGGACTACGACACATGAATCAAAATCAAAACTCATATCAACATAAATTTGAACACAATTCCCAAATCTAACATTTAATGTTCAAATAAAAACCAACCTTAAAAATAAAACCCACAATCAACACAAATTATCAAGTCATTTCAAGATAAAAAACACACATCAAACCAAATTAATAATGTTCAAACAGTTCAAAAATTATACACAATAATAAGCAATTTTGTCCCAAACTTCACAATATTTTAGCAATTTGTCTAAAAATCTCTTTTGTGAGTGACGATTGGTTGTTATAAAGATGGGTCTAGGGTTTGCTAGTGTGTAGGAGAGAATGTGAGGTATAATGCTTCTTCTTCTTCTTTTTCTTCTTTTGGGCTAATGCTCTCCTTTCTCCTTTGTGTGTGAGATTCCCACATTATTTATAGCAAAATATTTTTCTTTTTCCTCCTAATTGTTTGGTCCTCAAGTAAACTTGGTGATCAAGCAATCCAAAATCAATTTAGTCCTTTATTTTCTTATTTTCTTTTTTTTCACTTTTGGTCCCTTGTCTAAAGTTTTTTTTGTTTTTGATTTTTTTGAAAAAGGCAACATTAATATCGACTCGATGAGAAAAATAAATCAATGATTTTGAAATGAGCGCATTAAAAACTGAACGCGTTGAAAGTAAATTTTTAATTCTTTTGAAAAGATGTTGAAAAGGATAAAAACGATGCAAATACATCAAAAATATAGTTTTTGTGTTTTCTGTTGTTTTTCTTTCTATTTTTGGATTAAAAAAAAATAAGAAAAAGGGTAAAAAATCAGGTTATGACAACAATCATTAATTGCTACTTACTCTAAATAAACTTAGTGCTCCAAGGGTGGTTTCTTTGAAAATATCCCTAACTCGTATAATAATAGCACCCTCGGCTTAAATATGGGCAGTCCCACAATCCTTGCTCTCCTTTAAAAATATAGCACCGTTTTGGTGATGCAAAACAGTCCCCCTAATGTTTCTATCCATATTGGACACACTATGGATAGATAATCATCTTTTGCTCTGAAGCTCCTCTAATAGAACTACCATTAGGGTTTGATTGCCATCCAATTGACCCTACATCAGGACTCTAAATAGATTCAAATGTCGTTCCTCCCCCTTTTCTAGACTGACTAAACTATCCCTTGCTCTTCTTTGAAAAAAAGGGTCTACCCAAAGGGTAATCTACATCCTTTAATTTTCAAAACCTAAACTGACCCTGCTGGCCCTCTCTCATACATTCCTCTAAGGTCTCTTCCGCCTCAATAAGTTCTCTAGTTGTATCAAACTTAAAAGTAATTAGCCCTTGCCTCAATTCCTATTATGATCCATCTCGCAAGCTTTCAATCATGTGTTACTTAGTTGGTACATAATGTGAAGCAAACATGGAGAGAATGGAACCTCCTCTCATAATCAAGCACCAACAAGTCTTTTTGTATCAAGGCCAGAAACTTCCACTCTTTTCACTCCACAATGATATGATGAGTAAAACTAATTTTCAAACCATATTCTAAATTCAGTCCATGTCTATGTTCCTACAGGTCTCCTAGATCGCACTGTATTCCACCAAGATCATGCCCTATCCAATAGTAGATGTGTAACACAATTCATCACACCCGAACTGATACAAACAAAGTTAGGTATAGATTTGGCTTTAAAATATCTACTGACAAGTTTTGCGAAATTACTCGTATCTCTTAAAGTGTACATCAGAACAAGCTTAAATTCTACAAGAAAATACTAAACACATGAAACTATATTTTGGAAAATTTTCAGGTCAAATGGAAAAACATTATTTCAAATGGTCAAAGTTACTAGCAAATCTTGTCAAATATGCTAGAATAGACCTTGTGTACTGTTTGGGACATATCTGGAGCTACAAGTTGAATGCTGCTGTGATTCAAGTTGGGCTAGAAACTAGACATCTTAAGATTCTCAACCATATATGGTAGGCCTGGTAATACATTCAGACGAGAGAGAACGACGTGTTTGAAGTCATGACTCAAAATCTGCCAAGAATGTGCGAAAATTGGAGATTCAAGTTGTATGGAGGAATTTTGGTATGAAATCTTTGTTTTTATTATCTTGTTTTATTTATTTATTTATTTATTTAATATTGAATTATTATTTTTTTAATTTGGTTTTGTTATGGCCCATTAGACATTGTTTAAGGGTTTATTTTATTATTGGACTTATGTTAGTTGATTACTAGTTTAGACCCATTAGCTTGCAACCTAAAAGGGATCTATTAGGATTACTTAGAGGAGACTATATTATATTTTTTTTAGCTGTAAATTTAGCAGCAAGTTTAAGAATAAACGTGAGTTTTTTTTTTGTTTGTTTGTGGAAATACAACCTTTCTTTATAGGGATAAATATCGTACACTGACTTATCGAAAATTAACTAGTTTCGTAGCATCATTTACGTACTTAGGGTTTTTAGATACAAGATTATCTCTGGGTCCAAATATTTTTCCAATACCTTTGGTTCTTAGATATAAAATTACCTTTATGTCAAGATTCTATCAAACTGGATTTTCAACTTTCCGGGTTGTTATCTACTTTGTTGGAGGTTACTTGACCATGTGATCAAGAGGTTTGCATTAGTTGGTATCAGAGTTAGGCTCTAAAAATCAGGTTATATTCTTTATTTTCTTCTTCTTAGTTTTGGCTTCCTTTGGTTTTGTTGTCTTTGATTTAGTTTTTTATTATTAAAGCTTAGTAGTTTGCGTTTAGGGTTTCTTAAAAAAACATTTGTTGCTATCTCAAAATATATTAGTAGCATACGGAGTCAAAAATATAATTATTTAAATTCTATAGAAAAAGTATATTTTTTTGTAAAAAATCTCATTTTTACCCATGTATTTTTTTATTTTAAAATAATATGTCTTTTTTATTAGCAACATGGTTTTAAAAAAAAAGTTAATTAAAATAAATATTAATAAAAAAATTTCAATAAATTAAATTAAGGAGAAAAAAATATATTTCTTTAATAAAAAAACCCCTTTCTTTATTCATGTAATTTGTTTGTTCCAACAAATATATTTTAATATCATTGGTTTTTAAATAAAAACATACTATAATTTGAAAAAAAACAAGTTTTAATAAAAAAAATCATGACTTGATAATTTTCAAAAAAATGTATAAAAAAAATAATAATTAATTTCATAAAATTATATAAAAAATAACAATGAAAAAAATATGAAAATATTTATATTTTATTTTTATCGAGTATTCATAAATAAAATTTAAAAAGTCTAGAACTTAAATTCATTCATAATTATTAATATTACTATAAAAACTACAATCTTATTAATAATGTTAGGATTTCATAATCTAGGAATTTCCTCCACAAACCTTTTCTTTGATGAAGGTTCTAAAAGCATATGATATTTTTCAAGCTTCCAATGACGGTCCAGTTAAATATTGGTTGGCCACCGGCACGACATTGAAAAAGACAAAAGGAAAAAAAAACCCACATTATTGGGAGTAGAACCCACAATTAAACTAAAATTATACCTGCCAACGTGGATTATCGTAACGGTTAACACCACCAATTTATTTTTTTATGGAAGACCACAGCTTGTACGGTCATGATTGTTTGATTAGCCGGCATGACGCTTGTTTCTGGGTATTAAAAAACACAATTCCTCTCTACAAAAACATATGATTTAGACTGTTTGCCTCGTAATTTTCAGACCCTACCTGGTTCAAGATCAGGATTTTAGATTATGATTAAGTTTTCGGGTTATTTAGATCAATTTTATTTTTTTTAAAATTAAAATGATATTATTTTAGTAAAAATAATAAAAATTAACGGGTTGCAATTGAGTTTTTGATCGGGTTTTGTCGGGTCAACTGGGTCGTCGGGTCATACCGAGTTTTTTCTTCAACCCAATCCGGTTCCAGTCCCAGATTAACCGGGTTCCCGGTTGACCTACCAGACTGAACCAGATTTTAAAACTATAAATTGTATAGTTTGATGAATTTGTCTAACTATCATATGATTTGTTTGTAACTAATTCCAAGCGGCATGGATCCAAGCTATCCTCTCCTTTTAAAAAAGGGCATCAACTATCTGTTTTTTCAACTCTTGCTTTGGCCAGGGAGCTGACCTTTTTTGCCCCTTGGATGTAATGTATTCTGAGATGGACAACATGCTAAGATGAGCTCATGGACGGCACCGGTTAAGAGCATGGATGGATTCCAACTTTCTTGTGATGATGTTGGTTTTTTTTTTTTTTCTTTTTTAGTCTTTATTCTAATATATTGCCCTTTTTTTCTAACAACTCCACATTCCAGACATATTTTGCCACCCCCCAAATTAAAAATTCACATGGTAAATTTATTTAATCTTATCCTAAGTTTCCGAAAATGATTTGAAGATATATACAAATTAATATATAATTTTAATTGTTTTGTTAACACATGTATATTAATTATAGCTCAATGGTTAATATGCGTGACTTAAGATAAGGTTGCATGCTTGGTGTGTACATAGATAGAGTAAAATTATTTTCATTCCATAAACAAGTGAAACATGTTAATATATCATCTTAATTGCTTGGTTAATAAATATGTGTCCTAGTTAAGTTGTTAAGATGAAGTCATACATTCGATCCATATTGAAAGCAAGATTGTTTAAATTCCATTGATAACAAACGATCTATCTTTTATGTATTTTTTTTTAAAAAAAGAAATAAAAGTAGACATGCTTCAGCTTCTTTTAACAATCCTATGATTTTTTATTGGTTATTTGAGTTTTTTAGTCTCTTTTTAATTTTATCTTTTATTTTTTTTTCGATTTAATATTTTAATATGAAATTTTATCTTTCAGTATTTAGTTGAAATTAAATCAGTTTTCGTGTTTTTTATCATATAATAAAAGTTTTTTGGCTCTTTTTTATGATCTTTTGTGTTTTTTTTCTAGTTCCATCATTTAATATGAGTTTTTATTTTCTTTGAGTTTTTTCACTTTTTTTATCTTTTGTTTTTTTTTTAATTTTATCCTTTAATATGAGCTTTTTATTTAATTTTATCTTCCAATATTAGGTTGATAAAAAAATCAAATTTTTTTCTCATATAATCAAAGTTTTTTTGCCCTTTTTTTTATCCTTTTCCTTTTCAATTCTAGCTTTTAATTTATATTAATTTCTTTGGATTTTTGGACCCTTTTTTTATAAATTTTTTTTATAATTTTATCATTTAATATAAAGTTTTTATTTAATTTTATTATTTAGTATTGAATTGATTTTTTTTCTTTGAATCTACCTACTAATTAAGGTCATGTCGTAATAATTCCAACACAATTTAATTTAAAACTCAGGCCGGAAACAAAATTTTTCATCTTTCTTTTTTTTTCATCAAAATATACATAGAGAACCGCAGCACTAGTGTGGACACTAAATTAACTAGTTGTTTACTAAAACATGATTTGAAGTTCCATTGGGATGGGATATTTCATCTCTCTTTTTTTTCAGAATCACCATTTGGTTACACATTAAAGAATAGTTTCATCCACGGAATAGTGGGTGTTAAGATACTAATCTCACACGATACACCTCACATGCCCCTTTAAGTGAATCTTGGGGTAGTCTAAAATAACACCCAACAATTAAAAAAACAGTGAATTATTGAAGCAGCTTGTGCTTTCAGCTCGCTGGGAGCCACTCTAAGCTTTATAAATAATAATTATTATTATTCAGCTAACATGCCCATTCTTGGGGTCCTTAATTTCATGATTAAGGAAACTATTTCATTATATTCATAGGTCATTGGACTTGTAATAAGTTGGTAGAGAAATTAGAAAACCTGTACAAGTTGAAAAATGGGAATCTGCATATCCTCTGCATCTTCAGAGATACACCAGGCAGATGATGGCCTTGAAAATGTCATGCATGTCCAAGAAACTATTGTTTCTCACGGAATTGAGAAGGTTGGTTCTCTTTACTCTAAAGAAGGTAGCAAAGGAGTAAATCAAGACGCTGCTATTCTTCACCAGGTTGGTTGATGCTACTTATCCTTCACTAGATTTCACCTTTTGTTGTTAAAACTTTTGTTGCTGATTGAAACCTTTTCTATTTAAAGGGCTATGGAATGGAACATGGAGCTTTCTGTGGAGTTTTTGATGGGCATGGAAAGAATGGTCACATAGTGAGCAAGATCGTGAGAAATACGTTGCCATCGCTCTTGCTAAATCAAAAGAATGCTTCAGCAAAGATGAAGACTGTTAGAGATCACAACAATGAGAAAGCAGATGATGGTTTAGCACCAAGTGAGGGTTTCCATAAATGGAAAGAGGCTTGTATTAGTGCCTTCAAGGAGATGGACAAGGAGATCAAGCTTCAAGGAAGTCTAGACTGCTCTTGCAGTGGAGCCACTGCAGTGGTTGTTTTAAGGCAGGTAAGAAAGCATGCTGGTTTTGGTTTGAGCAAACAAATCCCTATTTTGGTCACGTGTAAAGGAATGGTGTTTATTTGTTTATTTTCTCATTCTTATGTTTTTTATTTGGAAAAATGAAAACAGGGTGATGATCTTATTACAGCAAATCTTGGAGACTCAAGAGCAGTGTTGGGTAGAATCAATGATCAGAATGGAATCATGCCTGTTCAATTAACTACAGATTTGAAGCCTGGAGTGCCAGGTAAGGCATCCTTTCTTCTCAAGTAAAAGGCAGAATTACAACAATTTTTCATGATCCTATGCAAATTTATCCTCTCACTCATTTTTTAAATTGGATCCTCTTATAATCCAGGCGAAGCAGAAAGAATAAGGAAATGTAATGGCAGAGTACTTGCACTAAAGGAAGAGCCACACATCCATCGAGTCTGGCTACCTCATGAAGATTCTCCAGGCTTAGCCATGTCTCGAGCTTTTGGAGACTTTATACTAAAAAATCACGGCATAATTTCATTACCAGACATCTCTTATCACAGAGTAACTTCCAAGGACCAGTTCGTTGTCCTTGCATCAGACGGGGTAAGCAACTGACTCAACACAAAGATGTTGGTGGAATCTTTTTTCTTTTCTTTTTTCAAAG
>Ga0325400_1000962_pt1 | contig 22876 bp, 15 predicted proteins | sample PopdelMetagenome_2_FD_205662 | JGI IMG/M metagenome (GOLD analysis project Ga0325400, IMG submission 205662) | Populus deltoides microbial communities from Bellville, Georgia, United States - Xylem-PdKOR-R1 | ecosystem: Host-associated > Plants > Phyllosphere > Stem > Wood/Secondary xylem...
ACGAAACGGTGGAATTCAGGTTGCGGTTTAAGTCCGGAAACCGCACTACCACCGGAACGCCTTTCCGAACGCTACCGGAATACGTATCGGCCACTTTAGCGACCACCTTCAGCTGCGACAGATTCACGATCCGCACCAGGCCAATCCCCGGCGCGGCCGACTGCCCAATTTTTACGGCCACCTGATCGACAACGCCCGAAATCGGTGCGGTCACCGTCAACTGACTGATCTGCGCATTGAGCGTCGATAGTCGCCGTTCGAGGGCTTCCTTGTTGCTTTTCGCCTGCAGGTACTGAATTTCGGTGCCGATCTGCTGCTTCCAGAGCGATGCCTGCTTTTCGTAGACGGTAGTGGCCAGCGACAACTGCGTTTTGAGTTCGGCCCCTGATTCGCGCAGCAATTGATCGTCAACCTTGGCAATCGCCTGACCAGCCCGAACATTGTCTCCTTCTTTTACGTACACGGCCGTGACGACTCCGCCCGACTTGGGCGACACCTGTACGTTATTTTTAGCGTCGATTGTACCCTGTAATTCAACGTAATGGTGAAACGTCGTAGCCAATACCGGAGCCACGGTTACGTCTTTCGTTCGAGCCTCTCCGTCTTTTTTCGGGTCGAGCCGGGCCACTTCTGCTTCCAGTTGTTTAATCTGTTTGGCTAGTTCTGACTGCTGGGCTTTCAACTCCGATAGTTCAGCCTGTTTATCCGACAACTTGTCGGACCCTTGTTTTTTTTCCGATGAACAGGCCGCAAAAAGGCCTACCGTGAGCGCAATGGCGTAGTAAAGTTTCATTCTTCTTACTAGTTTTTCAGCGTTTTATAATCCGATGTAGAGTCGACCCAGCGCCCGATCCTGATCAACTTTGGCAATCAGAAAATCGTAGAGTGAGGCAAAATAGTTGGTCTGCGCTTCCCGGAGCGAGGCTTCAGCGTTCAACACTTCAATACTCGAACCGACTCCTTCTTTGTACTTGATGCGCGACACCCGCACAATTTCCTGGGCCAAGTCGCGGTTGCGCTGCTGGGTCTGCAGCGTTTGCAGGCCGTTGTTGAGCGTAATGCTCGATTGCCGGATTTGCAGGTCGATGGAGTTACGCAGCAGTTCGCCGTTGTTCTGCGCTTTCTGGAGCGTCACGCGCTTCTGGGTAATCTGATAACGTTTTTGGAACCCGTCGAAGATGGGTACCTGCAGACTCAGGCCCACTGTACCAAAGTTGAGCCAGGGGGCGGTAACGAGCTGGCCGAAAAGATTCCGCCCGCTGTTGTAGCCGTAGTTGGCAAAGCCCGCCAAAGTCGGGAAGTAGCCTTTCTGGGTCAGTTCAATGTCCTGTTCAGCCAGTTTGATCTGTGTTTCTAGGGTCGAATACTCAATCCGGCTGGTATACCGGAAGGTCGGGTCCGGAGCGATCAGGAGCCGCAGGTCATCGATGGAACGGTCCTGCAATTGCTCAGCCAGCGTAATCTCGTCGTTGACGCCCATTCCCATCTGGAATTTGAGCAGCGTATAGCTCAGCTCAATCAGGTTCTGCACGTTCTGCCGTTCAGCGCGCAGGTTGTTGGCCTGCACGTCCAGCCGTTGCACATCCAGTTTCTCCACAAAACCCTGCTTGTTAAGCGTCTGGGTCTCGTACAGGAGCGTATCCAGCCGGGCGATGTTATAATCCAGCAGCTTGGCCCGTTCAACGGACACCAGTACGCTGTAATACGCTTTGGCCACCTGCTCGGCCACCGTGACTTTGCTGGCTTGTAAATTGCGCTGCGCCAGCTCGCGGTACGTAGCGGCTGCGCGCAGGCCAACGTTCAGACTCGGACTGTAAATAACCTGGTTTAAGTTCAGGGTGGCATTACCCGCGTACTTCACCCCAAACTGGACCGGTACGGCCGGGGCGTTGTCCGACGCGTTGGGATCAAAAAATTTGGCAGGCAGAAAGGCGCGCTGAATAATCAGGTTATCTGTCAATGAGCCGGTTGCTGCTACCTGGGGCAGTGCCGACGCTTTGATTTCCCGGATTCGGCCCTCCGCACTAATCCCGTCGAGGACGCTGTTCTTTACATTAATGTTTTGCCGAATCGCAAAGTCGATGGCCTGCTGCAGCGTAAAGGGCTGCCCGTTACCCGGTTCGCCCGAAGGCGTTAGCCCCGTCGGCGCCAGACCCAGGCCCGAGTTAAAGTTCGAGATGACGCTGGGCTGCAGGTTAACTGGCCCCGTTGAGCCATCGATTGAAGGGGCCCCTGCAGCCGGATTTGCCCCCGGCTGCGATGGTACGGCCACCCCCGTTCCGGGCGTTACGCCGGGTTGCGCGACCACAGCACCGGTGGCGGCCGGTTGTTGAGCGCCGGGCTGCTGACCGCTGACGGCGGCCCCAGTAGGTTGCTGACCAATGGATGGCTGCGTAGCCACCTGCGCCCTCAAGGCCGGAACCAATCCACCCGACAACAGCCAGAGCATTGCTACGCGGATTGTACTATTAATTTTCATACGCATTCAAATTGTATTGGTTTAATCAAATCGAACACTCGTTATAAATGGTAAATCCTTTTTGATGCGCATACCTTGTACGTAGTGGTAGGTTAGACTACCCATCCACTGCTGTAATGGGCTGAAGTTCGAGTCAGAGGATTAATCCTGATTAATGGGCTTATTTATCCGTCAATGATAACCAATAAACATCAATATTGTAGTATTGTTTCATAAAAACTACAGTTTCGTTGTTCTTTCGGATAGACTGCTAGCGGTACCTTCTCTAGTTGGGTGGGCGCATTTCACAGTTAGGCATCCTTAAAGAATTATACTGCCCTTTGCCTTTTTGCTTACTAGCATAAATGATAGGGTCTAGTATGGCCGCGCACGGTGCGGCTCTGATAAACGAAGAAAGTCCCATCGTCTTTGTCAGTCAAGATTTTGATGACCATTTGATTTACCGAAACCTATTTTATGAACTAGATTCAGCCCGGCCGGTGGTCTTCTTTCACCCTGATCAGGCAGCCCCTGACTACTAACCGCTCCGTAGAACCTCTTAATTGCTTTACCGGATGTGCGCTTACCCGGCCGGTAAAAAGCCCTTGAAGCGATTTTTGTCTTTTGCGAACAAGCGATTTCTTCTATTCACAGGTGGCTAATTGGACCGAGACTGACCAGGCCTATGCGAAAAACGTGCAGGGTTTTTTGAGAAGAATAGTGAAATGGCCCAGCTTCGGTTTCAGCTCTTCCTGATTACCAGATCAATTGTGTTCAAACGCCAGAACAGGTCGATAGCCTGCTTCGAATTGTCTATCTTTAGTTCTTGTCTTATGTCCGCCAAGTTCTTCACCTGGGGAGTTAGGCGGATCAGCAGGCAACTCTGGGAATGTATCTACCTCTCGATGTATCTCAGATTAGGATAGCGGTCCAGGGCACTGCGTTGAAGCATTCGCCAAGCCAGCACGACCAGCAGAGAAATTTATGTCGGTCACTTAAGCGATGCCAGTCATACCTCCTCCCACAGCTCGATGCTGTTCCCTTCAGGATCCAGGATATGGACAAACTTGCCGTACGCATTGACCTCGATCGCATCGACAACCGTTACCCCAGCGCTTTTCAGCTGCGCCACCAGGTCTTCGATATGCTCGACCCGGTAACTGATCATGAAGTCCTTTTGGGAGGGCGCAAAGTAAGTAGTGTCTTTGGCAAAGGTAGCCCAAACGGTGGCTCCTTCTTTGCTGGGATCCTCGGCATGGCGCCACTTGAAAACGGTCCCGTACTCTGCCACGGGTAAGCCCAGATGCTGCGCGTACCAGTCGTTCATCCGCTGGGGGTCATCACATTTGAAAAAGATGCCGCCTAGCCCCGTTACTTTCTTCATTTTTAGCAGGTTCAGATAGTTTGCCAATAATAACTACGTCAAAGCGTAATCTATTTACGTTGTTAGCCTAATCCATACCTTAACCGCTAAAGTTAACAATTTCATTATCTAACTGGCTCTAAAAGGCCTGCTTAATTGGCCTGACAACCGCCGTGAGAGGGCTGTATTGAACACAACCCGGCCTTTCACCAGGGTGGTATTCCAACCGCTAACTCAATCAGGTCAACCTGTCGGTTAGTGGGTTTTACCCGCAGGTTGACCTGATTGAGTTAGCGGTTGGTTTTAAGTTATGAAACCTTATTCGTCTTTGACGTCATACCGATCCAGCATCATTACCTTATTCCAGGCCGCAACGAAATCATTCACAAAGCGCACCTGCGCATCCTCCGCAGCGTAGACTTCCGCGATGTTTCGCAGTTGGGCATTGGAGCCGAAGATAAGATCGCAGCGGGTGGCCGTGTACCGGGTAACCCCACTCTTCCGCTCCCGGACATTGAACAGCCTTTCATGCTGATCCTGAGGAACCCACTCATAATCCATGCTGGTCAACACCTGAAAGAAGTCATTGGTCAACTGACCTGGACGCTCCGTAAATATCCCGTGTTTTGAGTAATCATAATTCTGATCCAGAACCCGTAGCCCGCCGACGAGCACGGTCCATTCGGGCGCGGTCAGCGTCAGGAGTTGAGCCCGGTCGAGAAAGATGCGTTCGGGCGGTACCCGGTAACCTACCTGGTCATTATGATAGTTTTTAAACCCGTCCGATACCGGCTTGAGCCAGTTAAAACTCTCCACGTCGGTTAATTCCAGCGTCGTGTCTACGCGCCCCGGCGTAAAGGGGACGGTAGCCGCAACGCCCGCATCACGAGCCGCCTTTTCAACCGCTGCGCAGCCACCCAGGACAATTAAATCGGCCAGCGATACGCGCCTGCTGCCCGACTGCCGGTCCGCAAATTCGCTTTGAATGGCCCGGAGCGTTTGGATAACCTGGTTCAGCTCCTGCGGTCGGTTGAGGTCCCAGCCGTTTTGGGGTTCCAGGCTGATCCGAGCCCCGTTGGCCCCGCCCCGCTTATCTGAATGGCGATAAACCGAGGCCGCCGACCAGGCCGCCGATACCAGCGCGGAAACGGTCAGACCACGGCTCAGGATGCGCTGTTTCAACGCAGCGACATCATCCTCGTCGATTAACTCGTAACCCCTGGCGGGTCGGGGGTCCTGCCAGATCAGGTCTTCCGCGGGTACCTCGGGCCCCAGGTATCGTTCCTTTGGTCCCATATCCCGGTGAGTCAATTTGTACCAGGCTCTCGAGAACGCATCCGTGAAGTAATCGAAATCACGCAGAAACTTCTCCCCTATTTTCCGGTATTCCGGGTCTACCTTAAGGGCAATGTCGGACGTCATCATCATCAGATTGTTCATCTGACCAGCGATGTGCGCATCCGGCGTCTTGGGTGCATTTGGGTCAATGGGCGTCCACTGGATCGATCCGGCCGGGCTCTCGACCTTTTTCCAATCGAAGTGGAACAGATTCTCCAGATACGAATTATCCCACCGGGTGGGGTTCTGGGTCCAGGAGCCCTCAATGCCGTTCGTCATGGTATGTACGCCATTGCCCGAACCGACCGGATTGTGCCAGCCAAACCCCTGCGCGTGGATGGGTGCCGCTTCGGGAGCGGCCCCAATCTTGTCCGGAGCGACCATACCGTGACTTTTTCCGAATGCGTGTCCACCGGCGATCAGGGCCACCGTTTCTTCGTCGCCCATGGCCATTCGGGCGAATGATTCACGGATCTCCCGGGCGGAATCGTGCGGATCACCATTGTTGGCCAGCCCTTCCGGATTCACGTAAATTAACGCCTGGTGCGTGGCCGCCAACGGATTTTCCAGGTCGAAATAGGCGGCTTTGGGGTTGCCAACCTACCGCAGATTGTTATTCACCATTTCATCGGGGTGACCTTTGTGGTTCGTTGTGATCGGAACCTGATCAACGGGTTTGCCGCCCCAGAACTCGGGGCCCCAATACGTACTGCGATCGGGCTCCCAGGCATCCCGGCGTCCGCCCCCAAAACCAAAGGTGGGAAAGTTCATGATTTCCAGGGCGCAGTTCCCGGCCAGCACAATTAGGTCCGCCCAGGATAGGGCGGAACCGTATTTTTTCTTGATGGGCCAGAGCAGCCGCCGTGACTTGTCGGTATTTCCGTTATCCCACCACGAATTGATCGGTGCAAACCGCTGCATGGCCTGTCCGGCGCCCCCTCTGCCGTCGGCAATTCGGTAGGTGCCCGCTGAGTGCCAGGCCATCCGGATTATCTGGGGGCCGTAGTTGCCATAATCGGCGGGCCACCACTCTTTAGAATCAACGAGCAGCGCTTTGATATCCTGCTTCAGTTGTTGATAATCAATTTTATTGAACAGTTCCTTATAATTCTCCCCCCTCAGCGGGTTACCCGCGGGCTGTTCCTGGTGAAGTAACTCCACCGGTAAGCGGTTGGGCCACCAGTCATTAATCTGGGGTGCGGTTCCTAATGCCCCGCCGACTCGTGTACCTCTGAACGGGCATTCCCCAAGCCCGGCTGGATTCTCAATGGATTTCATGGTGTATTTATCTGGTAAATTAAAACTCGGTGTTTGCCCGAAAACGGATCCGGTGAAGAATAGCGTCTGATACCGATTGAGCCGATAATTCGCCAATGGCAGAGCAGAGAGCGGCCGCTACTAAGCTTACTGACTCTTTATTGCATATGCACCCGGAACTGCCAGACCTGCTTGTCCAGTACGTAGCTTAAATCCTGAAACTTATTCGACGTGACCTCGTCACCATTTTTGCTCGTGCTCTCGATACGGGCACGTACTCGCTTGGCGATGGTGTAGATTCGTTCGGTCATGATTTCCAGTACCTGCCGGTCCGACAAGAAGCCCCCCGGAAATTTGGGAAGATTAGCCGTTTGCACAATAGTTTCAGTGCGGCCATCCGCCGGAAGACCGATCTGCAATTGGCGCTCAGCCAGTAGGTCGGCATACATGCGGTAGGTATCGGCGTACTCCTGCAGGTTTTCGTGTAGGGGGAAATAAAGTGGTCCCCGCAGGTTCCAGTGCGACTGTTTGGCGTCATGGAAAAGCTCCAGGAGTTCGACCACGGTCGCTTGCAGGTCGTTGTTGATGGCCTGCCGTTTTTCGGCTTCCAGCGGAATCCAGGCATCCGCCCGCTCGTTCCGGTAGTTTCCCAGCTCGGAGCCAGCAGGTGTTCCCTGACTGGCGGGTGTGTTTGTGGAAGTCGCTGCCGGACTGGCCGCCCGGCGGTTTTGCGCCCATGCTGACTGGGCAACAAAGAGCATCATGAACAGACCGCCAACTGCTATTAGTGTACGTGTTGTGGGTTGAGTAAACATTGGAAACAGGTTTATAAAATGGAACGATATATAAGAAAGGTACTCTGTAATGCGAATCAGGGGCGTTCTCGGAAGTTGGTACTGAGGTATAATCCAACAGCCGTTTCCGTCGGGTAAACTCGACGGAACAGCCGGCAGTACATCCCGGTAAAGCGCAGTTAGGGCGACGCTTTAGGCCGGTTTGACGCAGCCAAACCCTAATAAAAAGCAGGTTAACGTTGTCCCATGAAGAGGCTAAAGCATGATCATAAGAGCAATCCACCGAACAGGATTACCTAAGCAGGGGGTATCCTTACCGGTAGGCCATACTTCGACCAGGAGCAGTAATTATCGGCCGTCGGGAGGATTGATCAGGGCGAAAACAGCTAGAAAGGAATATAAATCGGCCCTACGCCAGAAGATCATTTTAGCCTCAAGGCATTTCCTACTGATGATTGTTAGAATCAGTCGCAGGGAGCCCAGGACGAAAACGGGTCCGGAATGCCCCGTTGTTGGGCTATGGTATCTGTAGCTTGGACGCTTTTGATGCGCTGAGTTAGCGCCACGGGGATGTCCCCTGAAAGCAAGAAAACTCAAGTCCGTTTTAGTTTGTCGATGTTGCTGACCAGGCTGCACCCGACTGATCAGTTGGGTAAAGTGATCAATCCCAAAGCCGGGTAAGAGACTACCTCCCACTATCTGACAGGCCAACAAAATAGCAACGAATGACTTCACGGTTTTATGAGTATTTATCACTAACCCTGTGTTAAACTGAATGTTTTTTATAGATCCGTCCGCCACTTCAATTTGGAAGTAATCTTAATACACGGAGAGCAATGGCCTAATCAAAATTCCTGCTTTTCGTGTTGACAATCAGGATGTTTCGATTGTGATTGACGCTACCCAATCGATACTCCACTGGCTTTGCCAAAAGCGCCATTGGAATAATGGATGCCGTCGAGAACTTACCAGGGCGTGCAAATCATGATTACCGGCTTTGCGTTCAAAGAAGGCTACCTTCCGGAACCGTAGCGGGGCGGGCGTTAAAAGTGACTGCTTTAACGGGTTATGAAGAAAGACCGGTAGCGAACCAGGGAAATCGTCTTAATGATTAACTGCCTGGTTAGTTGCGGGCTAAATCTTTGGTAAAGCGAATAAGTACAGGTCCGGTTGCTTCTGGCATTACCCATTACTCTTCTTCGCTGTTGTTAAGTTTGGCCAGTAAGCTGTACGCGCCTTTTACCACAATGGGCGTTGTAGCGGGATTGATGTCGGTGGGAAGAGAAACGGCTACGTAGCCCTTTTCCCGAACCCCTGTTTTTACCGCCACCTGCCGAAACTGGTAAGTGGCCGGATTGCCTACCTTCTTCTCCAGCACATACACCAAAGATTTACCGCCATACCGAACCACGGCCGGCTCCGGAAGCGTTAGCAGCGGTTGCGTTCGCACATCGATCTGGGCCGATACGTAGCCTCCCGGAATAAAATCAGCTGCGTAACCGTCCGGGTGCACCAGCACCGAAATGGTCCGATCAGCGGCAATGGATTTGCCAATCAGGAAGATTTCACCCCGATGAACCAGCGCAGGGTCGCCCCCCATGCCAAAGTGAACAACCTGCCCGGCGCGAATCCGGCTAATGTCTTTTTCGAAAACACCGAGCCGAACATGCAGGTGATCGACGTTGGTAATCTCAACCAGGATGTCGGACGGGTTAAGGAACCGCCCGTTATTGACGGGTACGTTGGTTACAAAGCCTGATACGGGCGACGGAATGGTTACCTGACGGGTCAACTGACTGGGGCTCAGCCTGTCGGGGTTGATGTGCAGGATAGCCAGGCGCTGAGCCATCCCCGCCAGTTGTGCCTGTAAACTCTGTCGGTTTGCGCGAATCTGCTGGAACAGCTTCAGTGCATTGACGTTGTCGCGGCTCAATTCCTGCTGACGAGCGTATTCCAGATCCGCGTACTCCAATTTAGCTTTCGTGTCCAGATAATCCTGCTGTAACTGAATGTACTCGGGGTTTTCCAGCACCACCAGCGCCTGCCCTTTCCGCACTTTCATGCCCGGCTCCAGGTCGATCTTTCGGATGTATCCGCCAAAGGGCACTGTCACCGAAACCAGATTCGAAGCCGGTACATCGATGGTTCCGTTTACCTTAAGGGTGGTATTGAGCGTTCGTAACGAAGGTTGACCCAGCTCAACGGCCGCTACGTCGTATTGGGCCTGGGTAAGCGAAACCCGAACAGGGCCCGAGGTCGCCGAATCGCCCCTGCTTGGCGTTGCTTCGGCCAGGCTGGCTTTATCCTTGTCTGCCTGCTGCTCGGAAGAGCTACAGCCAGCCGCCAGCAGAATACTCAGGAGGAATGCAGGAATTAAGGGACGCGTGGTATGCAGCATGGGTCTGATTAGGGATTACCCAGTAAGTAGTTGATAGAGAGAACCGATTGGTTGTATTGATGGAGCAGGTCAAGGTAGTTTGACCGGATGGTAAAGGCCTGTTGAAGCGCCAGCGAAAATTCGACGTAGCCAATGTCGCCACTGCTGAATGCGCGTCGGGCCTGGGACTGAATCAGGTCGGCCTGCGCCAGCCCATTCGTTTCATAATAGGTCAGCGCCTGGCCGTACTGCTGGTACTGCCCAATCGCCTGACTCAATTGCTGACTCAGCACAAACTGCCGGTTTTTTAGTTCCGTCTGCGCAAGCTGTTCACCAACACGAGCCGCCTGAATACGTGCTTTTTGCGGCTGACCCACTAAAGGAAACGTAACGCCGACCTGTCCCCCGTTGAACCGGTAACCAGGACCAAAATACAACTCCTGACCATCAATTAACTGACTGCCAATGAGTGTCTGGCTGAACAGTCCAACCAGTAAATCCGGTTTCAGCCGGGCCTGTTCAACCCGTCGACTTTGTTCGGCCACCCGTATCTGCTCCTGTAATTGCCGAAGTTGCGGATTGCGGGCCAACGCCACGCTGTCCTGAATTCCATCCATGGCTAGTTTCGGCAACGGCTCCGTGGGTACCTCGACCGGCCGTGGGCTATACAGCAACGTTTGCAACTGACTCCGACCGGCAATAAGACTCGCTTCGTTCTGGGCCAGCCGAACCCGCTGGTCGGCCAGCTGGCTTTCGGCGGTCGCTCTTTCCAGGCTACCGGCCTCCCCGGCTCTCACCCGCAGGGTGGCGGCTTTAACAAACTCGGTTAAAACGGTATCCTGCTCCTGGAAGAGCTGCCGTTTCCGATGCAGGTAGTTCAGTTCGTAATACGTTGACTTAACTCCGTACCGAATGTCATTCTGGGTAACGGCTACCTCCGCCTGACGCGCGCTGACGGTCTGGTCATTCAGTTGAGCCAGCTGGCGCATCAGGGCTGGATTCGGAATGGTTTGCGTGAGGGTCAGGTTATTGTCAAATCGGCGGCTATTGTATTGGCCCAGCATGAGCGTTGCCGACAAACGCCCAGCCTCGTAGGCCGTCCGGTGCAAAGCCTGCTGCTGACTGACGCCCAGATTCGCCGTCTGCAACTGCCCGTTTCGGCTCGTAGCCTGCTGAATGGCCTGCTGCAACGTAACCAATTGCGGGCCCTGCGCCCAACCGGAGGTGGCCAGCATCAGAAACAGTAAAACGCCGGCTATCCTGACCGACGAAGACGCTTTAGCCGCCCCGGCCTCTTTTTCTACCGCTTTTCGCTCAAAAAGCGAATACAGAATAGGCAACACAACCAGGGTGAGCAACGTAGCCGTCAGCAAGCCCCCAATCACGACGGTAGCCAGTGGCTTTTGTACTTCGGCTCCCGCGGAGTTCGACAGCGCCATCGGAATAAAGCCAAACGAAGCGACCAGGGCCGTCATGATGACGGGCCGTAACCGTACCTCGGCTCCCTGCCGAATAATCTCCGTCATGTCGGTGATACCCTCCTCGTGCCGAAGTCGGTTGAATTCCGCAATCAGCACAATGCCATTCAGTACGGCCACCCCAAACAGCGCGATGAAACCCACACCCGCCGAAATACTGAAGGGCATGCCCCGAATCAGCAGGGCAAACACGCCCCCGATGGCGGCCATGGGAATCGCCATGAAAATGAGCAGGCTCTGCCGCACGGAATGGAACGTGAAAAACAGCAGGACCAAAATCAGGGCGAGGGCAATGGGCACGGCAATGCTCAACCGTTTTTTGGCATCGACCAGATTCTGAAACTGTCCGCCGTACCTGATGGCGTAGCCGGGCGGAAATTTGATCCGTTGCCCTACTTTCTGCTGCAACTCCGCGACAATACTCTCCACGTCGCGGCCGCGTACGTTGAAACCCAGCGTGATGCGCCGGTGGGTATCGTCCCGTTGAATCTGGTTGGGAGCCTCCTGAACCGTCACCTGGGCAATCTGCCCGAGCGGAATTTGCTGGGCGGGCCCGGCAGCACTGGCCGGAACCGCCACGTATACGTTCTGAATATCGTCGATGCTCTGGCGTTTATCGGCCGCCAGACGCACCACCAGATCGAATCGTTTCTCGCCCTCAAAGACCAACCCCGCCGACTGCCCGGCAAAAGCCGTATTGATGATCCTATTTACATCCGCGACGTTCAGGCCGAACTTGGCAATCTGCGCCCGGTCGAGCCGGATCAGAATTTGGGCTAATCCACCTACCTGTTCAATGTACAGGTCTTTGGCCCCGTCAATGGTCCGAATCAGCCCACCCACCTGAGCGGCCAGCCGGGTAAGCTGCCCTAAATCTTCACCGTAAATCTTCAAGGCTACGTCCTGACGAGCGCCCGTCATCAGCTCGTTGAACCGCATCTGTACGGGTTGCTGAAACCCAAACGTCACACCCGGAATCACCGACAAGGCTTCGGCCATTTTTCCAGCCAGTTCGTCGCGCGTGGTGGCCGACGTCCAATGATCTTTGGGCTTTAGAATCACCATCAGATCGGAAGCCTCGATGGGCATGGGGTCGGTCGGGATTTCGCCGGAACCGATTTTACCCACCACCTGTTCGACTTCCGGAAATTGCCGGAGCAAAATGCGCTGGGCTTTCAGCGTGGCATCGACCGTTTCAGACAGCGAGCTGCCCGTCAGCGTGCGCGTGTCGACCGCAAAATCCCCTTCGTCCAGCTGCGGTATAAATTCGCCCCCCATGCGGGCGAACAGAAAAAGCGCAAGACCCAGCAGCAAGACGGCACTGCCCAGAATCAGCACCCGGTGATTGAGCGCACGCAACAGCAGGGGCTCATAGAACCGATGAATTCGTTTGATGATCCGGTCGGAAAACGACTCCTTACGTTCGATTTTCTTGCTCAGCAGCAGGGCCGAAATCATGGGGACGTAGGTTAGCGAAAGCATAAAGGCGCCCAGAATCGCAAAAGCCACCGTCAGGGCCATGGGACGAAACATTTTCCCCTCAATCCCCGACAAGGCCAGAATCGGCAGGTAAACAATCAGAATGATGATTTCGCCGAACGCGGCTGACGACCGGATACGCCCCGCCGACTCATAAACCTCCTGGTCCATCTCGGCCTGGGTCAGGGATGCCGTGTCGGAGGGCATCTTTGCTCGTTCGTTCATGCGCGCGTGAATGTGATGCAGCGTCGCTTCCACGATAATAACGGCCCCGTCGACAATCAGTCCGAAGTCGATGGCACCCAGACTCATCAGGTTACCCGACACGCCGAAGAGTTTCATCATCGAGATGGCAAACAGTAACGCCAGCGGAATGACAGAAGCGACCACAATACCCGCCCGGAAGTTACCCAGCAGCAGCACCAGCACCCCAATCACAATCGTGGCTCCTTCGAGCAAATTACGCTCAACCGTACCGATGGCGCTGTTCACCATTTTGGTACGGTCCAGAAACGGAATGATCTGAACGCCCGGGGGCAGCGTCTGCTGAATCTGAGCGATCTTTTCATTGACCCGCTTAATGACCGCCGACGAGTTTTCGCCTTTGATCATCATCACCACGGCACCCACCGTTTCGCCTTTCCCGTTTCGTGTCACGGCTCCGTAGCGTACGGCAGCTCCAATCTGCACCTGAGCCACGTCCCGCACGCGCACGGGCAGTCCCTGGCTGTTCAGGCGGATGACAATGTCGGCGATGTCATCGGCAGACTGAATCAAACCGGCCGAGCGGATAAAAAAGGCGTTCGGTTTTTTGTCGATGTAAGCCCCGCCCGTGTTCTGGTTGTTTTGCTGAAGCGCCGTGTAGAGATCAGTGATGGTAACGCCGACGCTCCGCAAGCGGTCGGGATCCACGGCGATCTCATACTGTTTCAGCAACCCACCAAACCCACTGACGTCGGCCACGCCGGGCGTCCCCAGAAGAGCCCGCCGAATGGTCCAGTCCTGAATAGTACGCAGGTCGGCCAGCGAGTAGCGATTTTCGTAGCCTTTTCTTGGGCCAACCGTATACTGGAAAATTTCGCCCAGACCCGTCGTGACGGGGGCCATCACCGGCGTTCCTACACCCGGAGGAATTTGCCCGATTACGTTTTGCAATCGCTCGCTGATTTGCTGACGTGCCCAGTACACATCCGTCGCGTCGGTGAACACGACCGTTACGATAGACAGGCCAAAACGAGAAAACGAGCGAATTTCGGTCAGACCGGGAATGTTCGACAAGCCCACTTCAATGGGAAACGTCACCAGCCGTTCGATATCTTCAGCCGCCAGTGATGGACTGCTGGTGATGACCTGTACCTGATTGTTCGTAATGTCAGGCACGGCATCAATGGGCAACTGGGAGGCCGACCAGATACCCCACCCGATCAGCGCCAGGGTAAACAGGCTGATGATTAATTTATTATGGATGGAAAAATGAATGATAGCGTTCAACATCGCGACGAACGGTAAGTCTGCTGGAGATTTTTGTGGAGACAGGCAGGAAGGCATACAGCGGAGCCGCAGCCATCAAACGGAGGCAGTAGCGCCCGCCCGTAACCCCGCTGCGTATGCGGATTACGGACAGAAACGCGCCTAATGGGCCAATAAGGGAAGATGGCCGGTTTATACGGACACAGTTAGCCCAACCGGCACGCTGCTGCTAGCGTCGGGGCGGGTTAATCAGGGAAGAGACGCTGAGGAACGAATACAGATTGTGGTAGCGAAAACAGGCCGCTCTGGCGAGTAAGAGCACGGAGAGAGCGGCTAATGACAGCCAAACGACCGAAGGTGCGGTAAACGGCGGAACCGCATGGCCTGCGGATGGCAGATGATGGTGACTATGGTTAGGATGCTTATGATGCTCAGAGTTAGCCCCGTAATGCATTACCATGAAATCCAGGAAGCTCAGATCTGGCTCGGTTTGCCGATGTTGCCGAAAATGCTGCGTCAGCTCAATCAGTCTGGCTGATTGATCAATGCCAAAGCCCGGAAGTAAACTAGCTCCCAGAACCTGTATGGCTAACCAAAACGCAACAATTGACTTCATAGGATCGGATCGGTCAACGCTTCCACGTAAAGTTTGTTAGAAAGTTTGATGCTACCAACTAGGGGTACTAATTTAGAAATAGACCACTTTTGCCGCTCCTACTCATTACGTTTTAAACGCTCCCTAGTCTGCTGAAAACAGTGAATGCTTTTCACCGCAGTTAGCAATGGCGTATTGGCCCGGATCAATATAAGTTTTTGAGAAAATTTGCCGCTGTTCCACTCAATGGCACCGCTACTTAATAGCAAGAATCGCGTTAGCTTGATTTGCCAACGGCTTTATTCAAATCCGCCACCGTTTAAACAAGGGTCTAGAATACGCTCACTCGAAATTTGTTACCCTTCACTCAAAAAGTAGCCATTATGCGTCGATTCATCGGCTGATTTGCGGGGTCAATCCCGTTCACCGAATTGTCAAGATCACAACCCCTAATCATACCTGTAACGATGGAAAACTACGAAACCGCTCCCAGCCAAGACCAGCTGCCCGCGCCCCGGCCCCTGATTCACCGGCCCACCAGCCTCCTGTTAACCGTTGATGGTCAGCCCTTGGACAGGCCCGAAGCGATTACTGCTTATAATGGCACCCCGCTTTACTATACGCCCCTACGCCAGGATTCGGGCCTGGCTTTGGCGGCCTTCACTTCGCGCACGGATATGCTGGCCCAGGTCAGGCGCCAGTCGGAGAGTCTGGCTCAGCGAGGAGTACAGCCCCTGTTCGAACATCTTTGCCAGCAGCCGCCTTACAATTTACCCGAACCGGTCTGTTTTTATGAGCATATCAATCAAGGGGGAGCCTGGGTATGCGTGCCCCCCGGCAAAGCTTACAGCGACCTTACCCGGGTGGGCCGTACGAAAGTGGTTGTGGGCTACGTCAGTTACTGGAATGACGTGATCTCATCGGTTTCCTGGAGCCGATGGCATGTGTCGTTGTATGAAAATATCCGGTACGGTGGGTCCGAGCTGTTGCTGCCGGCGGGCTGCAACACGCCCAATCTGGGGGTATTGGGCTGGAACGACCGAGCCTCTTCCGTTGTCAACTGGGGGGAACGGTTTTGACGAAAAGGTGCCGGACTCGGGGACTGTCGGTAAAGAACTGTTCGTGGCGTCAGAAGCGCCTTTGGCTAAACCGTCCGGTTAACTGTCAATCGAACGGCTGAAGTGAACGGATTTTTGGGCGGTAAGCCACTTAAAGGAGTTTGTTTCCTTTGGCCCGACCGGTGGTCCAGGACAGTACTTAATGAATGGGTGAAAAGGGTTATTGCTCCCTAAGCAGAACGGCCGGAATTTTACGGGCGTTAACAACCACCGTGAGCGTAGCCAGCAACGAAGGGTAAACCAATACAAATGTCCCTGAACAGCGCCTTGATTTGGGTTGCTCCAGTTGCCTTACTGCGGGCAGGCGACAGCCGACAGTTGGGACAACCTGAACAAACCCGGTTTTGCCGAAAAAGGCGGTTTTCGTTAGCGATTTCGGTCATACTGATTCTGAACCACTCTTGGTGATCAGCCCAGGCCAACTACTCGCTGTTGCAAACGGATGCGCACAAAATCTGGGGAGAGATACGGGATTTGTAGGCCAAAAATGGCGGGGACAGAAGCTAAATGGGCTACCCCATCACGGCTGAACAGGACCGGAGCCTGGACGCGAAGAGATCCACAGCAACAGGCGGTGGCCTGTATAAAGGGTTACTAACTGACGCAGGTTTGTTCCCGCATCATGCAGAAAGACAAGCACCAGGGTACCTAATCTACCCACGATTGAGCGTCTCACCCATCCCTACCTAATGAGACGAAGATGATCCTTGTTTAGGGATTGCTATTGATAATCAACTGTAGTGTAAAATCAATGCTTAAGCCTCTGTAGTATGTTACGCGAAGACCTCATCGAATTTCCCCAGCTTTCCCACCATGCGTTTCAGCATTCTCTTGACCGCGACGCCGGTAACATTCTCAAAGGCATTGACAAATTCAAGCCTGTTATTGGCTCGATCAACGCCTATTTCGAACACGCCCAGCATTATTACAATAGTTCATCCTGTGTTCGTGTCAGCGAGGTTCAGTATCCTTCCCTCTACCGGGCCTACACCAAAATGGCGCGGGTGCTCGATGTAGCCAAGCTGCCCGACCTTTACATCGAGACCATTGACGAAATTAATGCCTTCGCCAGCGGTATCGACCGCTATAGCATCAATATAAACTCCGGCCTGCTGGATATGCTGACCGAACGCGAGGTCTTGGCTATTCTTGGGCATGAACTGGGGCACGTCAAATGCGACCACATGTTCTATAACACATTCACGTATTTTCTGCGCTATTTTGGTTCCTCCCTGATGAGCATGATTCCGGCGCCCTTCAACAGCGCTCTCGACATCAGCGTGCAGTTAGCGCTGCTGGAATGGAGCCGCCGAGCCGAATTCTCCGCCGACCGGGCGGCCCTGCTGACTACCCAGGACGTAGGTGCTGTCAGCGAAGCCTTAAGCAAAATTGCGGGTTATTCGAAGACCTTAAGTGATCCCATCAGCGTGGAAGCCATCAAGCAGCAGGCCGATGGGTTTGAGGAGTATGTCGATGACAACTGGATGGCCAAACTGATTAAGGTCCAGTCGATGTTACGCCAAACACATCCGTATACGGTGCTGCGGGTGAAAGAAATCCTGGCCTGGTCGGAGTCGGACCAGTACAACGATCTACTGCTGGGCAAGTACCAGAAGCGCGATGATCAGCCGGCCCCAACGCTGCTGGCGGATCCCGATGCGGAACCGACGGCAGCCCAAAAAGCAGCTTCGGCGGCCTCGGCGCTGGGTTCGTCGCTGTCATCGGGCCTGAAAGGTTTTGGTGGTTTTGGCAAGAAGTAGTCATGGGCTTTTGTGAGGGGTAAAGTAACAGCAGATTAGGCAGTAACGGCAAGATTCTGTGCGAAAACCGGCCTGCTGCCATCTGGGTTTACCCAGCCGCATTTAACTTAAAAAACGGATTCTCCATGAAAAGTCTACTCGTGCTGTTTCCAGCCATCTTCGCCAGTTGTACGGTCTTTGCTCAGATCGATACGACCAGTTATGCCAAAGAGCGGCAGGAGATCAGGGAGCTAATGCAGCATCGAAAACCCGATGAGCCCATTGACTGTACTGATTTCATCGCCGTTGGCCCCAAAGGTGATATCTCCTTTTCCCACCAGCAATGGCAAGGAGTCCAAGCCAAAGAGAAAGTGGTTTTTAAATCCGTGCGACCCGTAGCGGGCCATGAATTTATTCGGATCTACGATGGTACGATGGCGGTGGTCAATTTCCTGGCCAATGTCCAATTAGTAGTGGATGGTCATGACGTAAACTTGAAGGTAAGACGCTTAGAGGTGTATCACAAAACCCCTAATGGCTGGTGTCGAGTCGCTGGCCAGGGCACCGAAGTCGATGAGAAGCTGTTTCCGGTAAGAACTAATTAACAAGAGTAGATTAAGGAAAGGCGAAAGATTCTCACAAAACCCGCCCGATTGGGACGAGCCAAGCGTCATTGTCAACTGACCCACCTTGATGCCAATCAATACCTTCTGACTCAAAGTGGGCTATTGGAAATCAGGTCCGCTTTGGCAGACACAACCAACGGCAAAAAGAGAAACCGTTACGACGTTAAATCAACGGACTGGGTTCTATTCAAAATCAAAAAGCAGAAAGTTGCCCTGCGTTGCTGCCAAGCGACTTTCTGCTTTTTAATGATAGACTGATCATAATTTAAAGGACACCCCGGCATTCACCGAATAATCGGCGAAAGCAGCATCTCCACGAACGAAAGTACCCCTTATCGCTGAATTTTCCTTATCGGTCACGCTTTGGGTGCGGTTGCGCAAGAGGGCTACCGGTACAGTTAGGAAAAAACCGAATTTACCGGAAGAATAGTTAATACTTGGTTCAAAGCTCCATACATAGCCGGGTCGGCGAAAATCGCCACTCCCGCCTACCAGATCGTGAACCGGAATCCCTTCCAGCCTTGCTCCTACCGCCACCGACAGTCCGCGGGTAACGCTGTTGATGGCATAGCTAACCCCTCCGCGCGCCATGTACTGATCGGGAACGCTCATGATGGCCTCATTGGCAAGAAGCGGAGACAACGTTTCACGGTAGGTACGCACCCCGTTTTGCTCCCGTGGATTGATGAGGTAGTAAAAATTGGCATACACCCCAAAATTGTGCGTCAGATTATAATAGGTATTGGCCTCAACCGTGAAGCCGGTACCGCCATCACCAAGCTGGATTGACTGGTCTACCGTGCGTAATTCTTTGGTTCCGTTCGGACCTACGTTGTACCAGTAATCTTTGTAATCATAATCTCCGGTCGGCAGTTTTATGCCCAATCCAAGCTGAATGTTACCTCGCGAACTTACGGCAGGATCAAAAAGCCAGTGATAAACGGCGACACGAAGGTCACCGACTCCAAACGAATGTGTGCTATGACGCTGGTTAAATTTATTGGTGCCATTGATGAGTCCGTGCTCATACAACGACGAGCGGGCGTTTGAAATGATGGGCAAGTCGACCATCAGCGACCATCGGTCGTTCAGAATACGGGTCAGGTTAATGTCCAGAACAGCGGTATGATTGATCACCTCCGTATGTTGCAGCAGTCGCTCTTTGTTTTCTTCCCGGCCGGAAAAATGACGGAACGATTTGAAATAGCGGCCACTCGTAGTGAGCACCCATTGCTGGTGTTGGCTGCTGTCGGCATGGGCAAGCATACAAGCGTTTCCCGTACTGCGGATCGCTACGCAGCCTTGTGCGATACTTTTGGATGGGAAAAACGACGCCAGTGCAAACGCGAGGTAAATGTATTTTCTCATAATCAGAAATAATAAGTCTTGTAAATAAAATGGATATAACGGCATAACCGGGAACACCTTCTTTCGAAGGGTCAGCCACTTACAGCTATTTATAGTCGATCGGGGGGCGGGGCGGGACTACGGCCGCTGCGGCCAGCAAGTGCCAAGTGATACTGGTCAATCACTTTAGCGCGCGAGGGAATCCATTCAGGTAGACAGAAGATAAAGCTGCGCCCCATTGGCAAAAGTTCTTCAAGAAACGTGGGTTTTTTCGTGGTATGAACCGCCGTTATCCTGCCCCGAATCTGATTGATCAGGCTGGCAAATGGGTTGCGGGGATTCGGGTCAAACTCACCGTGACTAGCTAGCGTGTCCTTAATCAACTGCTGGATGGGCGTCCGGCAGGGTTCTCCTTTGTGCCAAACCTTGCCTTCGGTAGACTCCGACCAGCCACCATCCAAGTGATCAGAAAGTGAAAGCGGCACGTTGATCAAGGTAGCACTTGAATACAAGCCCTTTTCGACTGTAACTTCCGGCGCGCCCATCAGCGAATAGCGTTTTTCAATCAAACAAGCGATTGAAAAGCTAAGCATGCGGCACAGTAATGAACCAAAAAGTAGCAATGAAATTAACCGACTCAATTCTAGTTTGCATTAAATTCCGGGACCCTGATCCGACCGGGTGACGCTCTTACCAGCAGTACTAGTTTGCCTTAAATGTGTCTCTGATCCAGATCGTAAGACAAATATACACAAGTTAAGAATTTGACCAAATCGTAGATTTAATTGGAGAATTAAGTCCGTTAATTCCGAACAGGATCTCTACCAGGAACCGGGTTTTAGAGTCGCCAGGTATTTTAATTGTCCCGTCAAGACGGGTTGACTTGTTGGGTAACCTGGACATTGGTCAGCGAACTACTGGTGTGGCCGTCTTTGCGGCTCACACTATCTGGGGTGTATCTGATAACTCGCTTTGGCTTCTCCTCGCTGATTTATTCCCTGCCAAACGGTTTCACCGGGCTATTTGTCCTTGTACTCAGTTTTGCTGTGCTATTTGCCATCAGCCGAGCCTGACCCCTTCTGAAAGTTGGCCGTATACGTGGCCATTACGCTGCGCGGGTATTCCTTGAGCTTCGTTTGATAGGGATTGATATTGATCCGGTAATTATGGACTATCCTGTCCAAACCGGCAAAGGTGTAAACTACCTTCGTGTTTCCCTGGCCCTGAGTTGGTGGCTAGATACGAGTCCCAATGGATGAGCGTTACTAAACCACCACCTGCATAAGATATACTTGTCAGCTGATTAGCAGAATGGGGGTGAGTGTAGAACTCAAGGTAGAAAGGCTTTCTGGTATAAGACTTTAAGTTCCTCCCTAGCCAGGTTCAGCATTCTCACAAACCCCTCCCCGACGGGAGACGAAGGCTTTCTGCTTTAGGTGCTCCTTACAGGGGCGCTTACAAGGCAGTAAACAGAAAGAATCAACCCAAAGGGTCAGACCAGGTCAAGTGACAACCTAGTGAATCAGCAACGGTCTACCGGTTAATAATCTTGAGCAACGTGCCTCTTGGAACGCGGTCATCCGCTTTTAAACCATTCAATATGCCGACTTCTTCTACCCGATTAGCGGGCATGCCTAACAAGGTTACCACTTCACGAAAGGAACCATCACGGGGAGTCGATCTTACCACTATGCGTTCAGCCTTGCGATTGAGTTTATCGGGGTCATTGAGGGAGCGAAAATTCTCGGCTACCTGCTTAAAGGTGTTAAAATTAGCCTGAAAATCGGCATTGGTCGCTAATCCATGCAGCGCATAAATGGCGTTATTATACTGAATGAGCCAGGTACCAATCTGAAGTGCCGTTCTGGGGTCCTGTTGCGGTTGCCCCTGCTCCGGTTGTTGCCGCGAGATAAGCACGTAGGCCGGATTACCATTGATGGTCGTCTTACCGTTTTCCAGCACATTCAGGCTTAATTCCTTGACCAAGTTCTGGGCTGCTTCATCCAGTGAAGTTCCTTTCGCCAGCGTAAGAATCATGGCGGATTTACCGTCTTTAGCGGCCATTTGAAACTGGCTGGGTGAATTTTGCGATTGCCAGCGGCTTGGTACTGGAAATTGAAAACGCAGTTCAGGATGATAGAAGTATCCGTTTTCGACGAAACCCTGCCGGGGGTCTTCTCCGTACATAATTCCGTCAATCAGACGTAGATACTGATCGCGGTTTACCTCATAAGAAGCGGGATTCTTGGCCTGGTAGTCTTTGGCCAGTTGATGGACGCGCGTGAAGCGGTTTCCCGGATCCGGGTGCGTAGACATAAACTGGGGTACGGCCTGTCCTGATTGATCGGAAAGACGTTTGAGCGTCCCAAAAAAATCGCCCATTTCGCGGGCATCGTAGCCAATCTTACTGGAATACTCAACGCCTAGATTATCGGATTCGGATTCGTGATCGCGGCTGTATTTGAGGGACAAAAGGCCCAGTCCCTGCTGAAGCGCTTCAATATTCTGACCGACAACCTCAGGAGCCAACACGGCTCCGCCAATAAGCGCAATCGAACTGAGTAACTGGCTTTTTTGTGAGCGGGCCGCGTGTTTGGCCGTGATATGACCAATTTCGTGGCCGAGTACGCCGGCAAATTCCGCTTCGTTGTTGAAGTGAGCCAAAATACCGCGGGTGAAATAAACGTAGCCCCCCGGCACGGCAAAGGCATTGACAATGGGCGAATCGACAATATAAAACTGGTAAGGCAGATCAGGCCGATGCGAAACCTTGGCCATCGCTTTTCCTTTCTCGTTCATAAACGCCTGTAGCCTTTTGTCTTCATATAGCCCCATGGTGGCAATCACTGAGGGGTGCGATTCTTTACCAATGGCAACTTCCTGCTCGGTCGACATCAGGTTAATTTCGCGCTTGCCGGTCACCGGATTGCGGGCGCAGGCTAAAACCAGTAGAAGGGGTGCGATACCGGTAAAAAGTCTGAAGTAAGAGCGTGTATTCATGGTAGGAGGCACAAAACGGGTAATGGATTCTTTAGCTTGAGAAAATCAGCATGTATAACACTACATCACCCACACTTTGTTTAATGTAATTTTAATCTCAGCAAAGGCTAGGAATTAAGGAGGGCAGTTCCTTCAGCGGCCTTGTCGAATGGGCCATTCACAAAAAACGATCCCGGTTGAGACACAGGAACGTTCCTACTGGTTCGCTTATAAATGGCGTTTAAAGTAAGGCAGCTCAGCTACTAACCGCAGGATTTTATTCGAAAACGTGTCCACTGAAGCCGGGCTTCTCACATCCGCTTTTTTTAAGTAAAACGAGCTTTCTATGCAAAGACTACACTTCCGGCTTGTAACCCTGTCAGGCAGTTTGTAACGTCTTTGCACAGGTCGATACCACCAGCTACGCCATGGAACGGCAGAAAATCAGGGACTTCCTG
>Ga0325400_1000963_pt1 | contig 22871 bp, 22 predicted proteins | sample PopdelMetagenome_2_FD_205662 | JGI IMG/M metagenome (GOLD analysis project Ga0325400, IMG submission 205662) | Populus deltoides microbial communities from Bellville, Georgia, United States - Xylem-PdKOR-R1 | ecosystem: Host-associated > Plants > Phyllosphere > Stem > Wood/Secondary xylem...
TTCGGTCGCCAGTACCTCCCGGAAATAGTCGAGGTGGTTTTTCAGCCGGACCTTTTCTTCGGAAATATCGAATTTCTCGATGTAGTAGATCAATTCCTGCTCGAAACGGTTCTGGTCAAATTCCTCACTGACCAGCAGCTCAGTAACCATGTTCCGGATGCGCTCCCGAACCGCCGGAATCCGCTTAATGTCCTGCTCTTCCACCTTCGCCAGCCGGTCGGTGATGGTCTGGATGTATTCGTCAAACTTCCCTTCCAGCGAAGCGCCCTCCTGCCGACGAAATTCGTCGCATTTGCGGATGGCCTCCTGGATCGCCTTCTGAATTACTTCCCAGTCGCTGGTCGTTGTCTCGGCAGCTACCGTGTTCTCGGAGTTGTACGCGTTGGGCTGCTGCAGGGCAAGCTTCAAGGCGACTTCGTCCGAAATCGACAGCAGCATTCCATTGGCCGTCTGGCGAATGTCGCTCAGGTACGCTTCCACCAGGGGCCGGTTGATGGTCACGGCGGGCTTCACCTCCGCGTTCCGGCTGACGTTGAGCGACAGCTCAACTTTGCCCCGTTCGAGTTTTTGGGTAATCAGGTTTCGTATTTCTACTTCCTTGTCGGAATACATCCGGGGCAGCCGACAATAAATATCCAGAAATTTCGAATTCAGGGTTTTCAATTCGGCGGTGACGGTAAGACCATTGGCTTCCAGCGTCGCGCTGCCGAATCCAGTCATGGATTTAAGCATATAGATTTATTTTTCGACCGGCTCATTTTTGTTCAGCGCATCTTCTTCGATCTCGGCCATTTCTTTCCGGTAGCGGGCAATATCGCAGGCAGCGTAAATAGCCTGGAGCATGGACGTTTCGTCCGCCAGGTTTTTACCCGCAATATCGTAGGCGGTTCCGTGATCGGGTGAAGTGCGGACGACGGGCATACCAGCCGTAAAATTAACCCCATCGTCAAAGGCAATCGTTTTGAACGGTATCAGGCCCTGATCGTGGTACATGGCCAGCACCGAATCGTATTTTTTATAGGCCTTCGTGCCGAAAAAGCCGTCGGCCGGAAAAGGGCCGTAGATTAGCTGGCCTTTGTTGCGCAGGTCCTGGATGAGCGGTTTCAGAATGTCCTGTTCTTCGCTGCCCAGCAGCCCTTCTTCGCCCGCGTGCGGATTCAGGCCCAGCACCGCAATGCGCGGCTTACGAATGCCGAAATCGTTGCGCAGGGACTGGTACATCAGCTGGAGTTTCTGCAAGACCCGCTCCCGGGTTACGCTGGACCGAACCCGACCCAGCGGAATGTGACCCGTTACAACGCCGACCCGCAGGGTCTCGCTGATCAGAAACATCAGGTTGTCCTTTACCCCGAACGCATCGGCAAAGTACTCCGTATGGCCCGGAAATTTAAACTCCTCCGTCTGAATGTTGTATTTATTGATCGGAGCAGTTACGATGGCGTCCAGATGACCGGCTTTAAGGTCTTCGGTGGCGCGTTGCAGACACGCCAGGGCAGCCTGTCCGGCTTCGGGCGTTACTTTACCGGGCTGAATGTCCTGGTTGCCGGGTCGTTCTTTTTCGCCCGTTCCGTTCTGTCCTCCCTGCTGATCGTTCCAGCAGGTGATGACATTGGTCAGTTTGGGATTGACCTGTCCGATGTGCTGAATGCCGTTCAGGTTCCAGTCTTTTAGCTGCAGGATATTGCGGTAACGGTTCAGGACCCGCATCGAACCGTAAATAACGGGCGTACAGATTTTCTGTAAACGATTATGCTGTAAAGCCTTCAGGATTACTTCCGGCCCAATGCCGTTGTAATCGCCCAGGGTGATTCCGATAACTAATCGGTTGGGTTGGGGTTGGGGTTCGGATTGACGTTCGTTTTTTTTATCCGATTGGCGCTCTTCCATCTGGATTTGTTAGTTTCGCCGTTGCTCTTGATGAACAATGAATGGCAAATCGTGAATAATGGTTCAACTGGCCCATCTAACGCTGGTTGGAGTTTCCATTATTAATTGTTACTTATTCCATCAAATTATTGCAAGTTACAAAAACCCAACGGATGTTTCAGAATAGCCCCATAATCCTGATCGCCGACGAGATGCACCCGTCCCTGTTTTCTATGCTGGACGGGGTGGGCGTCTTGTACGATTATCAACCCAAAATTACCCGTACTGAGCTACTGGCGCAGATTGGAGCCTACGATGGCCTGTTTATCCGAAGTAAAACAACAATTGACGAAGAATTATTAAGTCATGCCGACCGGCTGCGTTTTATTGGCCGGGCCGGAGCCGGACTCGACCTAATTGATTTAACGGCCGTTGAGCGCCGGAGCATCCGCGTGTTTCACGCCGGAGCAGGCAACCGCGACGCCGTCGCCGAACATACCGTGGGTATGCTGCTCGCCCTGCTGGCCAACATCAACCGCGCCGACCGCGAAGTTCGTCAGGGTATCTGGGACCGGGAAGGCAACCGGGGTTACGAACTGGGTAGTCTGACCGTCGGCCTCATTGGTTTCGGCAACAACGGCCACGCCACCGCCCGTCGACTCAGCGGTTTTGGCTGCCGGGTGATCAGTTATGATAAATATCTGACGAATTACGGGGGTATTTACGCCCAGCCCGTTGAAGAGGAACAGTTGCTGGAAGAAGCCGACGTGGTCAGCCTGCACATTCCGCTGACGGACGAAACCCGGATGATGGTCGACGACGCCTGGATTCACCGGGTGGAAAAACCGTTTTACCTCATCAACATTTCCCGGGGTGAGATTGTCTCGCTGTCGGCGGTCGTGCGGGGACTCCAGAGCGGCAAAATCCGGGGTGCCTGTCTGGACGTGCTGGAAAATGAAAAGCTGGGCAAACTCACCCCGGAACAAGGGGCGGCTTTTGATTACCTGCGGCAGTCGGACCGGGTCATTCTGACGCCCCACATTGCGGGCTGGACCCACGAGAGTTACGTCCGAATCAACGAGGTACTGGTTAGACAATTAAAGGAATTACTGCATGAAAACACGGATCACTAGCCTTCTGCTGGTCTTGACGGTCACCATGAGCTTTGGTCAGTCGCTGTCGCAGACTCTGACGACGTACCTGCAACAACTGCCATCCGGCGTTAAAGTCAATCTGGCGGTCGAATCCCTGACGGATTCCAAAAACGCTTTTTTCCACGTAGCCGACGAGCCCGTTCCGGCGGCCAGCGTCATTAAGCTACCCATCCTGATTGAAGCGATGGAATGGGTGAAAGAAGGCAAACTGAACCTGGACGAAAAGCATACGCTGCTGGCGACGGAGAAGACGGGCGGCTCGGGTATTCTGGGCACCTACCCCGCCGGAAGCACCCTGGCTTACCAGGATCTGATTACGCTCATGATGACCCACAGCGACAATACAGCCACGAACATTCTCATTCAGAAGCTCGGCATGGACGCCATCAACCGCCGTGACCAGAGCCTTGGCCTGAAGCAGACGCGCCTGAACCGGGTGATGATGGACACGCTGGCTGCCAAGCAGGGCCGGGAAAATTACGTGACCGCCCGCGAAATGAACAGCCTGCTCAAAAAGATCTATCATCACGAGGTCGCCACGCCCGTTCTCTGTGATCAGATGATTGATATTCTGAAAAACAACCGGGATACGCTAACCATTCCACGGCTGTTGCCCAAAACGGTTGCCATTGCCCACAAAACCGGGATGTTAGCCTACGTCCGGGGCGATGTCGGGATTGTTTACCGCAACGACGGGCCCGCCAAAGGGCCGTTTGTGCTGTCGGTGTTCGTGCAGGGCACCACCACGGAGGAAGCCGAGCGAATCATTGGCGAGCTGGCCCAGTTAGGTTATAAACAGCTTTAACCCCATGTCTACGTTCGCCGACCGCGCCATTGAATACTACAACCAGCTGCAGACTCCGGCAGGGTTACCGCCCGATGTCTCCGTCATTAATCCTTACCAGCGTCCCGAAGTTCAGCAGATCGTAAAAACGTTTTTCGGCAAGTTCTTCAACGACAACCAGCCGCGCGTTTACCTGCTCGGCATTAATCCCGGCCGATTCGGGGCGGGCATGACGGGCGTGGCCTTTACCTCCACCCAGAACCTGATCAACTACTGCGGTATTTCGCACAATTTACCGATGCGGTTCGAAACGTCCAGCCGGTTTGTTTATCAGGTTGTCGAAGCGTTTGGTGGGGCCGCAGCTTTTTATCAGCACTTTTTTCTTACGTCGCTGTATCCGCTGCCGCTGGTGCGCGAAGGCAAAAATTACAACTTCTACGACGACAGTGTGACCACGAAAGTGCTCTGGCCCGCCATGGCCGACACGGTTCGGAAGCAGCTACAGTTCGGGGGTAATCGCCGGGTGGCGGTGTGTCTGGGGCGGAAAAACGAGAAGTACTTCCAGAAGCTGAACGGCGAGCAGGGCTTTTTCGACCGGATTGTTACCCTCGACCATCCGCGCTACATTGTCCAGTACCGCACCCGCGATATGGAGTCCTACGTGGATCGGTACGTGAATACGCTGGCCGACTGCATTTCGCTGTAAGCATTCACTTCCGGTTTCTACACAGCCTCAAAAGCAGCAGCGCCCGCCGAACAATCATCCGGCGGGCGCTGCTGCTTTTCTTATTACTTATGCTTTCTTGAATTCGATGGTTGTGGTGTACGTGTCGACCTTACCGTCGCCGTCCATATCCATATCTTCCTGTTCTTTGATGCTCCACTTCATGGTGTTTCCGCTGTGTTCCAGATCGTAAGTGGCGGAACCGGAATCATCCGTGATGGTGATTTTATCCCCGTTCACTGACCAGCGGGCGTTGTTCTTGGCTGGGTTCAGATCGTCGGCCTCGTCGGATTGACAGTTCGGCGAAGCGGTTCCCGTAACGGTTCCGTTACTGTTGAGCGTAATTTTGCTGTCGGTCAGACAAGCCAGCGCTTCCTTACCACCGGGAACACCCGCGAAGAGCTGAAACAGGTCAGAGACCATTTGGCCGTCTCCCAGATCAATGGCCGGGCTTACTTTCATCCCGTTAATTTTCCAGGAGCCTGCGATAGAAGCCGGTTTTACGTCCGGATTGCCATCACCATCCCGGTCGGTCTTACAACTGACAAACCACAGCGGCAGGGCCATCAAAATCATCAGCGTGAAACCACGACGCACACTCAGCTTGCTTACGAATAAAGTAACTTTTTTCATGTTTGTAAGTATTTGTTGTTGTTAAAAGATTGACTGTGATTACTGATTCAAAATTGGGGTAAAAAAACGCCCCTGCCTAAGCGCTCGCCCTTGAAGTGCCACTATTCGTCCTTGAACGGTCACTTCCAGATGCTGAAGTGTTTTTTGCTGGCAGGCGCAAAGTCAGCCATTTCACCTTACTAATTCAACTATTTCTGTGTCAACGGTTAACCCAATGAGCATTTGGCAAAATAAAAAACTCTGTGTAACTCTGTAGCCGTTTTTCACTCCGCTTAAGCAGCGTATTCAAGCAGCTATTCAACAAATACCTATGTTGATTACAACTACCTCAAACATTGAAGGGAAGCGCATCACCAAGTACCTCGGACTGGCCAACGGGGAGGCCATTATCGGCTCTAACGTGATCAAGGACTTTTTTGCCACCGTCCGCGATGTGGTGGGCGGTCGGTCGGCCGCCTACGAACAGGCGCTCCGGGAAGCGAAGGGCATTGCGATCAAAGAGATGATTGAACAGGCCCAGCGGCTGGGCGCAAACGCCATTATTGGGGTCGATCTGGACTACGAAACCATCGGCGGCAATGGCGGTCTGCTCATGGTCAGCGCCAACGGAACGGCCGTTACCATTGAATAAGCGAATGCGGTAAACCTGAGCCGTTGAACGTCAACTGGGCTCAGGTTTACCGTCGGTCTTACCGCCCCAGTGGCAATAGGTAACCGAACGAAAACGAAGCTACTTTGCCGTATTCGTCCGCTTTTACCTGCGCGTTGTTGCCTAAACCGTACGTAAAGCGGCCCTCCAGCAGCAGTGAGCCGGGTCCCAGCGGCAGGGTGGCACCCACGCCCCCCGTTACTCCGTATTCCAGACGCGCGTCGTTCTCACCGTACTTAATGGTCTGGGTCTGCGATTCTCCACCGCCTTTGGCCGTAAGGCGGCCACTGAGCGCATAATTGACGTAAGGTCCGGCGTTGACGAAGAAACGGGGGCCTTTGCCAAACGACGCTTTCAGCAAAATCGGTATTTCCACGGAGTTGGCGTCCATCTGCAACAAGTAGGTTTCGCCTTCATAATCGGTCGTCGCTTTGATTGAACGACGCGTATACAACACCTCAGGCTGAACAGAAAACAGCTCACTGAAGCCATAATTCAGGATTAAACCCGCCCCAAAACCGGGTACCCGCTTTACCTTGCCGCCTTCTTCGGTCGCTTCCGCAAAGCTGTTGAGCAGCACATTCCCGCCCAGTCGTAAGCCAACCGACAACCCTTTTCCCTGGCTGGCCATATTCAGAGGCTTGCTGGGTTTGGCCGTTTGAGCGGTGGTCCTGGTTTGCGTCGTGGCTGCCGTTGGCGCGGGGGCCGCTGCCGTGGTCTGAACCGGCGCAGCCTGCGCTACGGTCGCTGTTGTGGCGGAGACGGGCCTGGCCACGGCCGGCTGTGGCTTGGCCGTCGGTTTCGATGCGACCACCGGCCGGGCCGTCACGGGCTTTTTGGTTGGCGTCGCTTTGTGGACGGTTGCCACGGGTTTGCCCGAAGTAATCTTCGGTTTCGCCGTTTGAGCCTGAGCCAGCAGACTGGCGGATACAAAGCAGTAGGTTAATAAAGACGCTTTCATGAGGTAAACTTTACGAGTATTTGTTGTTAACTGTGGACACAAAATTGCCAAACAACGACTCGTTTGCCCAGCGTCTACGCGTTGAAATGCCGGCATTCCACCCTGAACAGCGACTTCTCTTTACTGAATTGTCCCTTCAAGCTTAAATTTTGAGGAAACAAACAGCGTCCCTTTGCGCGGCCTTACCTGGTGCCGTACAAAGGGACGCTGTTTGTTTATTAGTAGAAGGCAACCTCGACTACCCTTACGCCAATTTTTGCCTGAAAAAGTCGACGGTGCGTTTCCAGGCCAGTTCGGCAGCCGCTTTGTCGTACCGCGGGGTCGTGTCATTGTGGAAACCGTGGTTGGTGTTCGCGTAGACGTAAGCCGTATAGTCTTTGTAGTTCTCTTTCAAGGCAGCCTCATACGCCGGCCAGCCTGCATTAACGCCTTTATCCAGTTCGGCATAATGCAGCAAAAGCGGAGCCTTTGTTTTGGGCACCTCTTCGCCCGCTGGCTGCCCACCGTAAAACGGAACGGCTGCGGCTAAATCGGGAATACGTACGGCCATCATGTTAGAAATCCATCCGCCAAAACAAAAACCAACAACGCCCACTTTGCCGTTGCAGTCTTTGCTTTTTTTCAAATAGTCATAGGCGGCTATAAAGTCTTCCAGCATTTCGTTGCGATCGCGTTTGCTCTGCAACTCACGGCCCGCGTCATCCGTCCCCGGGTAGCCGCCGAGCGGAGTTAGTGCATCCGGCGCAATCGAGACAAAGCCGGCCAGAGCCGCCCGCCGGGCTACGTCTTCAATATGCGGATTGAGTCCCCGGTTTTCGTGCACCACGACAATACCCCCAAGCGGCTTTTTGGCGTCTGCGGGCTTCGACAGCAGGGCCTTGATGGTGCCGCCCCCTTTCGGGGATGGGTAATTGATGTATTCCGATTTCAGACGGGGATCATCCGATTTAATCTGAATGGCGCCCTGGTAGTCGGGCATAAGAAAACTCATCAGTGACGCTACCGTAAGCCCACCTACGGCGTAGGCCGATAGCCTTTGCGCAAAGTCACGCCGGTCGATTCGGTTGTGCGCATAGTCGTCGTAAAGGTCAAATACTTCCTGTTTAATGTCTTCTTTTTTGATCGGGTCCATGTTTGTCTACGTGCATATTTCCCTAAAGCTAAATAATTCTGCTTCACCCCGTTTCGTGGGCGCAAAAACTAGCCTCTTATCCGACCAAAACAACTGACTTTCAGGTCACTTATCCACATTATCTCCCGTTACCTGTTGATAACCTCAGTTGGCCGGGCAGTCCTTAAGCAAAAAGAGGGAGACCCCTTCCCGCTGAAAGGTGCCTCCCTCTTTTGAATTGGCTACGGTTGTAACCCGTTATGATACCGTTTTAGAAACGATCTTCGTCATCATCGTCTTCGCCAAAGCTGCTGCCCGGACTGAACATGCTGCCTAGCAAGTCCTTGAACTGCTGACCCGTATCCAGGGCTTTTTTACCAACCAGCGAGTACTCGGCCAGACCATGCAGCGCAAATTCCATCATGAACAGTTTTTCCGGACGGCTCAGGCGCGAGTGCTGACTGTCGATCAGATCGTCCAGACCGTCGATGGTGCGGAGCCGGTTTTCGTAATCACGGTTCGACAGATCGTTCAGCACTTCCATGATATTACCGTCGCCGAACCAGTCAGTGATTTTCTTGTAGGGATTGCCGCCTTTCTGCTTTTTGGCTTTCTCCGGGTTCGGGAAGTAATTCAGAAACTGGGTGCGGATGGCTTTACCGATCAGGTTCTGCGCCACAATCACCGGTCCTTCCACCTCACCTTCGTACACCAGCTCGACCTTACCGCAGATGGCCGGCACCACGCCGTACAGGTCCGAAACCCGCACGTAAGTTTCTTTCTCGCCATTAATCAGGGCCCGACGTTCGGCGGCAGAGAGCATATTTTCGTAAGCCGAAATGGTCAAGCGCGCCGAAACCCCGCTTTTCGCATCGACGTACTCGCTCGCCCGCGCTTCAATGGCAACCTGCTCGATCAGATCTGCAATCAGGTCATTGGTTTTCACCAGTCCTTTTTGTTCGGTCTTGATGATGGCTTCCTGCTGCGTGATCTTTTTACCAATTTCCAGCGACTTCGGATAGTGGGTTACAATCTGGCTGTCGATCCGGTCTTTCAACGGCGTTACGATACTGCCCCGGTTTGTATAATCTTCCGGGTTGGCCGTAAAGACAAACTGAATATCCAGCGGCAGACGCAGTTTGAAACCCCGAATCTGAATGTCACCTTCCTGCAGAATGTTGAACAGGGACACCTGAATCCGGGCCTGTAAGTCGGGCAACTCGTTGATCACAAAAATACAGCGGTGCGAACGCGGAATCAGACCGAAGTGGATAGTCCGCTCGTCCGAATAGGGCAACTTCAGCGTGGCCGCTTTAATTGGATCCACGTCGCCCACCAGGTCAGCTACGGACACATCCGGCGTCGCCAGCTTTTCCGTATACCGGTCGTTGCGGTGCATCCAGCTGATGGGCGTGTTATCGCCTTTTTCGGCAATCAGATCGTGGGCAAAACGCGAGAGCGGCTGCATTGGATCATCGTTCAGTTCAGAGCCTTCCACAACCGGAATGTATTCGTCCAGCAGGTTGATCATCAATCGGGCGATCCGGGTTTTGGCCTGACCGCGTAAGCCCAGTAAGTTGATATGGTGCATCGACAGGATGGCACGTTCCACGTCAGGGATAACCGTATCTTCGTAACCCCAGATGCCCGGAAACACTTCTTCCTTATTCTTAATGCGTTCGATCAGGTTGTCGCGCAGTTCCTGTTTAATTGACTTGGATTTATAGCCGCTGGCTTTTAGTTCACCCAGCGTTTGTAATTTTATTAACTCCTTAGTTTTCAGTGGCGAATAGCTCATGAAATGAAAATATAGGGTAAAAGATGGTTGTTTTAACCGGGATCAGGTTGAAATCTTTTGACGGATAGAAGTTTATCATCGAGACATCGCATGCCTTCTAATCCAATCTACAATTTCATTGTATTTCAAACTTCCCGTTGCTATCTGAATAACGAACTCATAACGTTCCTGCTGGCTAGCCTGAATGAACAGATTACTGGTTCGAAGTATGATCTCCATCAATACGTAACCTGTTCGCTTGTTCCCATCGATAAACGGATGGTTCTTAACGATACTTTCGACAATCGCGGCTGCTTTCTCTTCGGGTGTTGGATAAAACTGTGTATCACCGAAACCAGAGTAAGGCCGGGCAATAGCCGATAGCATAATTCCTTCATCACGAACTCCGTTACTCCCTCCGAATACTTCAATTAATCGACGATGAATAAATAATATTTCATCCGCGGAAATCATTGAGCCAGTCGCTGGAGCAATTCTCGGTTATCGCTGATAATATCTTCCAGTAATCTTTCCCGTTCAGCGGATAAGGCTGAACCCTTGCTGGAGATTTCTTCGGCGTCAATTGCCTGCTCAATCATTTGTTCAACCAAGGCACTGACCGAAGGTAAGTTCATTGCCTTTGCTCTTTGCTGCAACTTGGTTAAACGGCTGTCGTCCAGCGAAATGTTAATGGTCGTCATCCTGTTACTTGATATTCTTCCGGCGGTTGCGCTGGAAGTCTTCAAACATCATGTTGCCCAATCCCTGTAACCCACTGTAGTAAGCACGTCCGTTGTTGACCTTCGTAAACTCCTGGACGAACTGCTTTAGGTACGGGTCGGAGGCAATCATAAACGTCGTGATCGGCACGTCGAGTCGGCGGCACTGGGCGGCCAGCGTCAGGGTTTTTGCCACAATCTTACGGTCCAGACCAAAACTGTTCTTATAATACCGGATGCCTTCCTTCAAACAGGTCGGTTTGCCATCCGTGATCATGAAAATCTGCTTATTCTTGTTTTTCCGCCGACGCAGCAAATCCATCGCCAGTTCCAGCCCGGCCACGGTGTTGGTGTGATACGGCCCAACTTCCAGATACGGCAGGTCCTTCACCTGAATCTGCCAGGCATCGTTCCCGAAAACAATAATGTCAATCGTGTCTTTCGGGTACTTCTGTTTGATGAGCTCAACCAGCGCCATGCCTACTTTTTTGGCGGGCGTAATGCGGTCTTCGCCGTACAGAATCATCGAGTGACTGATGTCGATCATCAGGACCGTGGAGGTCTGGGTTTTCTGCTCTTTGTCGACCACTTCCAGGTCACGCTCCATCAGCGTAAACTCCTCCACCCCGCTGTTAATCTGCGCGTTTCGGATGGATTCGGTCATGGAAATCTGTTCGAGCGTATCGCCAAACTGGTAGGAACGCAGGTCGCTCGAACGCTCGTCGCCCACGCCCGTGTACGGCGTGTGGTGGTTGCCGCCTGACTTCGACCGCTTCAGTTTACCAAAAATTTCTTCCAGGGCACTTTTCCGAATAGTTTGCTCGCTTTTGGCGGTCATCGCCAGCTTGCCTTCTTCGTTCTCTTCGGTCAGGTACCCTTTTTCTTTTAGGTCGTCGAAGAAGTTACCCATGCCATATTTATCGTCGGTCAGGCCGTATTGCCGGTCGAGCTGGTTCATCCAGGCCATCGCCTGCTCTACATCCCCTGACGTCATCAGCAACAATTGCTGAAAAATGTTCAGCAGTTGCTCAAATTTGCTCCCCTCTTTCTGTTCAGGTGGAATGAACTTGGCGAATTGAAAACCTTTCATGGGATCAGTAGTTTCTGGCCCTTTCTTAAGTAAGGGTCAATGGTAGGAAAACAGCGCGTTCGTCGGATTTGTTCGCTCAGTGAATATAACGATTTTTTGCCAGATTTACTGTCAACGCGTATCGGTTGATTTCGCCCGCCGGAAAAGAGCAGCCCCTCCAATGAGGACAGCCTCGTTAAGTTTCCGATTCTTTATTATTGGAAACCATTTATAGACACTTTCTGCTGGGCGAATTCATTTTCAACCAATCGCTGAACAGCAAATATTGCGATACCATTCCACCCACCCCGCTTTTTCCTTATCTTTGCGATCCTTCGCACTTCATTAGAACAACGGCATAATAGTTGAAAAGTGAATGGAAGCCCCTGGCTCCTTCACCCCCTTCTTTTTCCCAGTACCAGTATATGAATGTATTAAAATTCGGTGGCACGTCTGTAGGGTCTGTAGAGAGCATCAAGCAGGTTATCAATATTATTGAAAAACAACGTCGCAGTGACGAGTCCGGGAACAGCGACACCATTGGGGCCGTTGTTCTGTCGGCGATGGGGGGCGTCACCAACCAGTTGATCGAGATTGGTCGGATGGCCACCGAAGGCAATACCGACTACATGGAACTGGTCCGGCGGATTGAGGACCGGCACTTCAACATCATCAAGGCGCTAATTCCCGTCAAGGAACAAAGCAAGGTGTTTGCCACCGTCCGTGGCACGGTCAACGAACTGGAAGATTTGCTGCGGGGCGTATCGCTGATTCGTGAACTGTCGGTCCGGACGATGGACCTTATCATGAGCTTCGGCGAACGGATGTCCTGCACAGTGGTGAGCGAATGTCTGAAAAGCCGCGGCATTCCGGCCCGGTTCTGCGACGCCCGCCAGCTGATCAAAACCGACACGCAGTTCAGCATGGCCGAGGTCGATTACCCCACCACGAACGCGCTCATTCAGGACTACTTTGCCACGATTGGCACCGACCTGCCGGTGGTGACCGGTTTTATTGGTTCAACGGCAAAGAACGAAACGACTACGCTGGGCCGGGGTGGCTCCGATTATACGGCCTCCATTCTCGGGGCCGCGCTTAACGCCGACGTGATTGACATCTGGACGGACGTCGACGGCATGATGACGGCGGACCCGCGCAAGGTGCCCAGTGCGTTCAACATCCCGACGATTACCTACGCCGAAGCGATGGAACTCAGTCACTTCGGAGCCAAGGTAATTTATCCGCCCAGTCTGCAACCGGCTTTCGCGAAAAACATTCCAATCCGGATTTTAAATACATTCAACGCCGATCACGAAGGCACGTTCATCAGCCGCACCGCCGACCGGCGCGATTATACCATCACGGGTATCTCATCCATCGACGACATTGCGCTGGTCAACGTGCAGGGCAGCGGGATGATTGGAGTGGCCGGGGTATCGGCCAAGCTGTTCAGCACGCTGGCGCACCACAAAATCAGCGTCGTGCTTATTTCGCAGGCTTCTTCGGAACACTCGATCTGTTTCGCCATCGACCCGCGCAGTGCCGACCGCGTTCGCCAGATTCTGGAAGCCGAGTTTGCCAGCGAAATCGAACATGGTCACGTTGATCATATCGGCATTGAGCGCGAACTGTCGATCATCGCCACTGTCGGTGAAGGCATGAAGAAAAGCTCCGGGATTGCCGGCAAACTGTTTTCGGTACTGGGCAAGAACGGGGTTAACATCATTGCCGTCGCGCAGGGGTCGTCCGAGATCAACATTTCGGTGGTGATCAACAAAAACAACCTGTCGAAGGCGCTCACGGCGATTCATAACGTCTTCTTCCAGTCCGAAGCCCGGATTATCAATCTGTACCTGGTTGGAACAGGCTTGATCGGCAAAACCTTATTGAAACAGATCAGCGCCCAGAACCATTACCTGAGCGAAGAGAAGTTTTTAAAGATCCGGCTGGTTGGCGTATCCAACACCAAAAAGATGCTCCTCGACCCGCAGGGTATCGCGCTGGACAACTGGCAGGAACGCGTCCTGACCGAGGGCGTTACGACCTCACTGCCCGCCCTGATTGAGCAGATCAAGACATATAACTTACCCAACAGCGTTTTTATCGACTGCACGGCCGACAAAGACATTCCGCTGTTCTACGAACCGCTGCTGAACGCCAACGTTTCGATTGTTACACCGAACAAAGTGGCTAACTCGGGTTCGTACGAAGAATACCGGCGGCTTCAGCGCACGGCGGTGCGCCGGGGCGTGAAGTTTCTGTACGAGACCAACGTTGGAGCAGGTTTGCCGATTATTAATACCCTGCAGGGCCTGCTAACCTCCGGCGACCGTTTCCTGAAAATCGAAGCCATTTTGTCCGGCACGCTGTCGTACATCTTCAACAACTTCCGACCCGGCGTCTCGTTTGCCGCGATTGTGAAGGAAGCCAAGGAGAAGGGCTACACCGAGCCAGACCCGCGCGAAGACCTCAGCGGCATGGATGTGGCCCGCAAGATTTTGATTCTGGCCCGCGAAGCTGGTTTCCCGCTGGAACCAACCGACGTAACAGTCAACAATCTGTTACCACAGAGCTGCCTGCTGGCCCCTTCGGTACCGGCGTTTTTCGACGAACTGGTTCGCAACAACGACTATTTTGAAAACCTGCTCACCGAGGCCGAAAGCAAAGGCGAAAAACTGCGCTACGTCGCTACGTTCGAGAACGGGAAAGTAACCGTTGAACTGCGGTCTGTTGATCGGGAGCATCCTTTCTATTCCTTGTCGGGAGCGGATAATATCCTTTCCTTCACGACGGAGCGGTACAAAGAGCGGCCCCTGGTCATTAAAGGTCCCGGTGCCGGCGCCGAAGTAACCGCGACAGGTGTGTTTGCGGATGTGGTCACGATTGGGAGTTATCTGGCCTGAACCAATTAGTCTTCTTATTCTTTTACAGAATAAAACAGGATGAACCATGAGCCGAAATCAGTTGATCGATCAGACGCTGCAAACCCTCTCGCAACTTCCGGATGAGAAAATTCACGAAGTACTGGACTTCGCCAGCTTTATACTGAAAAAAGTGAAAGAGGAACAGCTACAGAAGGGAATTCAGCAACTAGTTGCAGCGTCGGATAGCTTCGCCTTTCTGAAAGAGGAAGATGATCTGTATACAACTGATGATCTGAAGGAACGCTTCTAATGAAAAAAGGAGACATCATACTTATCCCTTTTCTATTCACTGACTTAACCGGAAATAAAACCCGGCCAGCATTAGTGCTGATCAGTACGTTACTGGATGTCACCGTAGCTTTCATTTCAACGCAACTTCACTGGCAGGAACACACGGACGTGTTTATCGACCCTACCATTGAAAATGGTTTGAAAAAGCGTTCGTTACTTCGACTCAGTAAATTGGCAACGTTGGATGCTCATTAGCTCTTGGCAAAATGGGCGATTTAGAGGCTGACTTGCTTCAACAAGTAAACAACAATTTAAAAGCTTTGCTACAATTATAAGTTTGCGCTCTTTCCATGAAAGTAACCATTGGGAGTTATCTGGCGTAATTAATTATGGATTCGATAAAAGTTTTCGCCCCGGCTACGGTGGCCAACGTGGCCTGTGGTTTCGATATTTTTGGTTTCGCCGTCGACAATCCGGGCGACGAAATCTGGCTTCAGAAGAGCGACCAGCCGGGCGTTCGCATCCTCGACATCATCGGTGACGAAGGGCGGCTGCCCCGGCAGGCCGAACGCAATACGGCGGGCATTGCCATCCAGACCTTTCTACAACACATCGGCTCCGATCAGGGCGTTGATGCGGTTCTGCACAAGAAAATGCCGCTGGGCAGTGGTCTGGGGTCCAGCGCGGCCAGCGCCGTAGCGGGGGTCTTCGCCATTAACGAGCTACTTGGTCGTCCGCTCAAGCAGGTTGATCTATTGCCTTTTGCGATGGAGGGCGAGCGCCTGGCCTGCGGTTCGGCCCATGCCGACAACGTGGCGCCTTCGCTGATGGGGGGCTTCGTGGTGATTCGCAGTTATAATCCACTGGATATTATCACCATCGAAACGCCAACCCAGCTTTTCGCCACCATCGTGCATCCGGACATCGAAGTGAATACCAAAGACGCCCGTCATATTTTGAAAAATGAGGTGTCGATGAAAAACACAATTACCCAGATGGGTAACGTCGCCGGCCTGATTGCGGGTCTGATGAAGCCGGATTATGCTCTGATTGGCCGTTCGATGGTCGATGTGATTATCGAACCCATCCGCGCCATCCTGATCCCCGAATTTAATCAGGTGAAAAAAGCCGCCCTTGACGCGGGTGCGCTCGGTTGCAGCATCTCGGGTTCCGGACCATCTATGTTTGCGCTCTGCAGCGACCAGACAACGGCCCAGCGGGTTGGCGACCAAATGAAAACCGCCTTTGCCTCTGTAGGCATTGGCAGTGACGTTTACGTATCGGGCATTAACCAGCAGGGACCGTACGTGGTCGAGTAAACCAAAAAAGGAATAGTTTTTGTACATACAATTGTAGCCACTGGGTTACCGATTGCACTCCGGTGCTAACCAAACGCGGTAACCTTTTACTACATCTGTATGAAAGCACTGCTACTCCTTCTGGCCTTTCCCACGCTTCTTTTGGCCCAGCCTGTTATTGAAACAAAGCCCATCCGCTTTTCGGCGGAAGTCGGCACTTTTGGTGTGCCGGGTCAGCGAACGCCTTTCTGGTTGCGGGCCAATCAATACGGCGTTGTTCCGAATCAAATGCCCTACGCTACTTTCCGCGGGGCTATGCAGCGGGATTACCAGTATTATCCGCTGGCGGATCGGTACGCGAAACGAAAGGATTTTTTCGGATTTGGGTACGGGGCCGAACTGGTTGGCAATGTAGGAACCGCTCCGGGCTTGCCAATGCTCCTGCCCGAAGCCTACGTAAAAGGGCGCGCGGGTTCCGTGGAATTGATAGCCGGGCGTCGGCGCGAGCTGGTGGGTCTGGCCGATTCAACCATTGGTTCGGGTTCGTACATCTGGTCGGGCAACACGATGCCTCTGCCTAAGATCCAGCTTGGCTTACCGCAGTATACGCCCATTGGCTTTACCCGGGGTATCCTTTCGTTTCGGGGTATGTACGCCCACGGCTGGTTCGAGAACTCGCGGCTTATTCAACACGCTTATCTGCACCAGAAAGCGCTGTATGCCCGGATCTGTAAACCCAACTGGCCCGTTAAGCTGTACGCCGGGGCTAACCACCAGGTTCAATGGGGGGGCGTCACAACCCGGCTCTCCGAAAACCTGGTTAAAAACGGCCGCTTCCCTACCCGATTCAAGGATTACGCAGACGTTGTAACCGGGAAGAGTCTGGGCTATGACACCAACGTGGACACAACGCGTTACAGCATTTTTGACCGTCAGAACCGGCTGGGCAACCACCTGGGCACAGTCGACGTAGGGATGGAAATCGAAACCAGACATTTTTCGCTCTTTCTGTACCGCCAGAGCATTTACGAAGACGGCTCGCTTTTCTACCTCAGCAACATTGCCGACGGTTTACACGGCATCCGGTTCCGGAATCTGAACCGGACCACGTCAGGTCGGGCAACGTCGGGCATCCGGCTAAAGGATGTGCTGGTTGAATTCTTGTACACCAAAAGCCAGGGGGGCGCTTTGTTTACGGCCGACAGCCACTTTCGCGGCCGAGACAATTACTTCAACCACAGTCAGTTTCAGGATGGCTGGTCGTATTTTGGCCGGACTATTGGCACGCCCTTTATTCCGCCCACCCCAGACACTCAAACGGGTTTACCGCGCTACGGGTTTAGCAACGACAACCGCGTTCGGGTCTTCCACGTTGGGCTGTCGGGCTTTTTCGCCCACAACGGTCAGTTCCAGCTCAAGGGGTCGTTTAGCCAGAACTACGGCACCTACGATGCGCCTTTTCCGAAAGAAGTAAGACAGGTCTCGGCTTTCCTCAAACTGGACTGGCCCTTGGATGAGCGCGGCTTACTGGTCACCCTCACCGCAGCCACCGACCGGGGCCAGTTGTATGACAACAGCACCGGCGTTTACGTGGGGCTGCGCAAAACGTGGGATTATGTAAAATATCGCCTTCGACCTTAATCTTCGGGATACGGAATGTAAATGAAGCCCGCAAAATCACCGCTGATCACAAACAGACAGCAATACTCGTCGGGATTCTTGTAGTTTTCCTTGAAAAGATCCACTGATTCAGGACCAATCAACTGGCGCTGAACAAATTCGTCGAGCAAGGCAGCGCGGTAGTACCAGTCGTTGGTTAACTCCTTTTCGGCAATCAGTAACTGGCCCAGGTCAACGACCCGATTGGACGCAACAAATATGGGGTGCTCCGAATAACCCCGTTTCCGGATCTGGTACGAGGCCTCCCGCAGCTGATCAGCAATCTTAATAAAATCAGCCGACACGGCGCTCATTAACTTCCGGTTGACATCCGGTGAGTTAGCGTCGTCAAGTAAGGTATTTTCGTTACTGTGATTAATCATACGGATAGTCGTTCGTTAGTAAACATCAACGACTAGGAAATAACAATTTCGGACCGAATTAAATTCTGGCCGCCAGCAACAGACTCAGGTCTTTGTAGCGCATACCAAACTTTTTGGCGATGTAGGCGTTCGTCAGCAAGCCGTTGTGACTATAAACGCCCTTCATAAACCAGCGGTTGGCGTACATCATTTCCTCAATACCGCCGATTGTACCGGTTTGCAGCAGGAACGGCAGGAAGATGTTGCTCAGGGCCATGCTGGCCGTGTGGGCCACCCGCGAGGCAATGTTCGGGACGCAGTAATGCACCACGCCATGTTCCTTGTAGGTCGGCGTTTTGTGCGTCGTCATGTGAGAAGTAGCAAAGTTACCACCCTGATCAATCGACACATCAATGATAACGGCGTCGGGCTTCATATGCGCCACCATTTCCTCTGTCACCACGATTGGACTCAGGGCGTCTTCGGCCCGCATGGCGCCAATCACCACGTCGGCCCGCTGAATGGCTTCCGATAGCGTATCCGTTTCAATGATCGACGTGTATACATGCTGACCAATGGCGTATTTCAACCGCTGCAGCTTATAAATATACTTATCGAAAATCTTGATTTCGGCGCCTAGTCCCAGCGCGGTCCGAGCGGCATATTCGGCCACCGTACCCGCGCCCAGAATAACCACTTTCGTCGGTGGAACGCCCGTGATACCGCCCAGAATAACGCCCCGGCCGTTGTTGGCGCTGCTTAGGTACTCGCCCGCGATCAGCATGACGGTGCTGCCCGCAATCTCGCTCATCGCCCGAATCACCGGCAGACCACCGACGCGATCCTCAATGTATTCGTAGCCCAGCGCCGTAATTTTTTTGCTGTTCAACCGCTCAAAATAATCCTTGCCGTGGTTGGGCAGGTTAACGGCCGAGATCAGGGTACTTCCCGTCTTAATGTACTCAAACTCCCCGTCGATCAGGGGTTCTACCTTCATAATCAGGTTGGCGCTGTACACCTCCTTGGCCGAGGCTACGATCTGCGCCCCCGCTTCGCTGTACTCCTGATCGTTAAATTTAGCGCCTTCGCCAGCGCCCCGCTCAACCAGCACTTCGTGGCCGTGGCGGATTAAAATAGCCACCGCTTCCGGCGTCAGCGCAATGCGGTTTTCCTGCAAAGAAACCTCTTTGGGCAGTCCAATGAGCAGGCTTCCCTTCTGTTTCTTAACCGCTTCAGGCGACTCCTGGGGGTAGAGGGCAGTTTGTTGTGCTAAATTTTCAAATCCAGTAACCATACACTGCGTTATGCCTTACAACTGACCTCCGGGCCGTACAGTAGGAGCTCTTAAAAAGTGTCATTCGTTTATTTCAATAATCCGCGTTTCCCCCTCGAGCCGGATCTGAACCGTCCAGGACTCGGCAGGCAACAGCGAAACAATCCGTTCGGGCCATTCGACCAGGCACAGCGCGCCGGAGTCGAAGTACTCCTCTATCCCAATATCGAAGGCTTCCGCTTCATTCTTAAGTCGGTAACAATCAAAATGGTAAATCGGCTCACCGTCAGCCGTAACATATTCATTAACAATCGAAAACGTCGGACTCTGTACGGTATTGATAACCCCCAGTCGTCGGCACAGCGCCTTGACCAGCGTCGTCTTTCCGGCTCCCATCGGGCCATCAAGCAGCCAGACCGCGTGGGCCTGACCCGCCTTCAGTAGCTGGTCCGCAACCCCATCTAATTCGTTAAGATGCTGAACGGTGAACGTCATTCAGATAGCTTTTGAATGACAAATATACTATTTTTAAGATAGCTACAGACCGACGGCTGGCACTGCTTTTTGACCGGTTTTTTTGCCGTTCTGATTATTTACTTTTAACCAGATCCATTTAGACAAAAGGCAGCGCCAGCCGTCGGGTCACGCCCTTAAACGGCCCACTCCTTCCGCATCGGTCGTTCAAGCATCTGATTGGCTTCCTTATCGTTTTTGAACGTTTCTTTCTTAGGATTCCAGCGCAGCGGCCGTTTGAGGGCGTAGGCAATGTTACCGATGTTGCACACTGTCGCCGACCGGTGACCAGTCTCCACGTCGCAGATTGGTTTTTCGCGGGTCCGAATGGCCTTCAGGAAATCTTTGTAATGATTATCGCTGAAGTAAACCCGCTTGTCCCGGCCGCCAATGACGTGATCTTTCAGGTTAGCCGGCGTGCTGATCAGGGACCCGCGCGCCACTTTCACCTCGCCTTTTGTGCCAATAAAATGACAGAATTGCGGCCCCTCAATCGGATCATGGACCATTTTAACGCCGTTGGCGTAGCGGTAAACCAGCCCCTTACCACTCCCATCCGTTGGCGGAATAAGTTCTACCGGGCCGGAATCATCCATGTTTAGTCCCCACTGGGCAATGTCAAACATGTGAGCGCCCCAGTCGGTCATGCCGCCCCCGCCGAAATCTTTATAGGCGCGCCATTCGCCCCAGAAGGCCGGGTTGACCGCCGGAGGCACCAGACGCTCGTTATAAGGCCGGGGAACCGTGTTGGGTCCCAGCCAGAAATCCCAGTTCAGGCCCTCGGGCAGCGTCTGGGTGGGCAGATCAAAGTCAACCGGTGGCCCGCCCACGTTCACCCGGACGGTTTCTACATCGCCGATGTACCCGTTGCGCACCAGTTCAACCGCCTGCCGAAACTCTTTCCAGGAGCGCTGCATGCTGCCCGTCTGAAACACGCGTTTGTGTTTACGGGCGGCCTTGACCATCGCCCGCCCTTCGGCCACCGTCAGCGAAAGCGGCTTTTCGCAGTAAATATCTTTCCCGGCTTCGGCGGCCCGCACGGCGATGGCACTGTGCCAGTGATCCGGCGTAGCGATCAGGACGGCGTCAATGTCCTTGCGATTCAGTACCTCCCGGAAATCGTCGTAGGTCTGGCAGCCGTCGTAGCTGGCCTTCCCGCTCTTGTCAGCATAAAAGGCATTGACGTTCTGCACAAAATTGGTCATCTTCGGCCGGTCAACATCGCAGGCCGCCACGATCTGCACCTGGCCCGTTTCCTGAAAATTACGACGCAGACCACCCACCTGACGACCTAAGCCAATGAAACCCATTGTAATCTGGTCGCTGGGCGCCAGGTAGCGGGAGCCGTCGGGCCGCCGTCCACCCAGTACATACCGGGGCACAATTAGAAAGGAAGCCAGCCCGGCCGAGGTTTTGAAGAATTGGCGCCGGGTCTGGTTGAGTTCATTTTTCATGATAAGGATTTAGTTTTAGACGCTCAATTTACTAAAACACTATGCCGCACACAATTCAGGTTGGTTTAATTGGCTTTGGATTATCGGGCCGCTATTTCCACGCGCCCTTTCTGACGGTTAATCCGCACTTCAAACTCGTTAAGGTGGTCGAACGACACCGCAACGAAGCTCAGGCCTTTGACCCAACCATTCAGACCGTCCGCAGCCACGAAGAATTGCTGAACGACCCGGCCATCGAACTGATCATCATCGGAACCCCCAACGATACGCACTTTTCCTACGCCAAAGCTGCGCTCGAAGCCGGCAAGCATGTTTTGATCGAAAAGCCCTTCGCCAATACGTCCGAGGAAGCCCGCGAACTGCTTCAGCTGGCCAGGGAAAAAGGGCTGGTTGCCATGCCGTACCAGAACCGGCGTTACGACGCAGACTTTCTGACCATCGGCAAGCTTCTGCAGGATCGTTTACTGGGAGATGTGGTTGAATACGAAGCCCATTTCGACCGCTACCGGCCCGATGTACTGAACACCTGGAAAGAACACGATCCAAACGGCGGGGGCAATCTGTATAACCTGGGGCCGCACCTGATTGACCAGGCGGTGGCGCTCTTCGGCATCCCGGAAGCCGTTCTGGGCGATATTCGGGTCATCCGGAAAGGCGGTGTGCTGGACGATTACTTCGACATCCGGCTTTACTACGCCGACAAACGGGTGATCCTGAAATCGTCGATACTGGCCCCGGAACACAGCCTGCGATACGTGATTCACGGCACCACCGGCTCGTTTATCAAGCACGGACTGGACATTCAGGAAGAAACGCAGCGCAAGAATGTGCTACCCGATACGCCCGACTGGGGCATCGAGCCCGAGAGCCAGTACGGGAAACTCACCACCACCGACGGCCACATGACCGTTGTTAGCCAGCCCGGTAATTACCACCTGTTTTACGACCATCTGTACAAAGCCATCCGGGGCGAAATGCCGCAAGAAGTGACGCCCGAACAGGCTTACGCCGTTATCCGGATTATGGAGATGGCGCAGGAAAGCAGCAAAAGCGGGCAGGTAATGCGCTGCGCGTGAGCCAAACAGGCGAAGGCCCTGTCTGAAACCGCGCGGTTCCGAACAGGGCCTTCGTCTGTACTAACGGAAATGGCCGACAACCGGGCTTAGTAACCCGGATTCTGTTTCAGCGTTTCCACGCCACTGATCTTACTGTTCTGAATTTCCTGCAGCGGAATGGGATAATATTCGTGTTTGCCCTTGGTGAACTGAGCGCCCTTGAAGTACGTCCGGACGTTCTGCTCCTTCTGCATGTAAGCGTTCAGCGTTTCGGCGGCAATGCCCCAGCGAACAAGGTCAAAGAAGCGGTGGCCTTCCATCCCAAACTCCAGTCGATTCTCGAACTGAACCGCCTTCCGGGCCTGCGCCTGGTCGGTCCACGGCTGGGTGTAAAGACTAATCACGTAGTTAGCCGCCGGTTTGCCATCGTCCATTTTCACAAAGCCGTCCGGGTTAGCGGCCCGCTTCCGAACGAGGTTCACGTACTCCCGCGCTTTTTCAAGACTCCCCGCTTCTACTTCCGCTTCGGCCAGCCACAGATAGACGTGCGACAACCGGATCAGGCGGTAATTATTGGCGTTCAGACGGTTGTTGCTCGCAAACGTGTTCGTGCCGATGTCTGATTTGTAGACCATGTGCTTTTTCGCCACGTAAG
>Ga0325400_1000964_pt1 | contig 22852 bp, 10 predicted proteins | sample PopdelMetagenome_2_FD_205662 | JGI IMG/M metagenome (GOLD analysis project Ga0325400, IMG submission 205662) | Populus deltoides microbial communities from Bellville, Georgia, United States - Xylem-PdKOR-R1 | ecosystem: Host-associated > Plants > Phyllosphere > Stem > Wood/Secondary xylem...
CCCTCGATGATTAGACAGCAACAAAGTTATGCCTGCTTTTTTTTTTCTTTTTCTTTTTTTAACCATCAACGGTAACAAGTTCATATTTTTAAATTTGTGATTATAAATATTCAACAAATATAAGATTTCTACTTTGTTCTTTATTATAAATTAATTAAAAAAAATTAGATTAATCTTTTTGTTAATTTTTTGAGAGATATAATTTTCAATTTTTATTTTGTTAAAAATTTATTTCAAGATTGTGATTAGTTTTGTTTTAATTTGAGAAACAATACTTATAACAAAATAACTTATTTTAATAATAAATAAATATAGTTTTTCCTGCTTATTTCAAATCATTCATACTCTTACAAGAACTTATTTTAATTACCTTTATTTTTAATTAAAAAAACATATATAGTTTCCTTTTCTTTTCTTTTCTTTTCTTTTTCATCCCACAACTTTTGTTATTTATTTTTTCTTTATTCATAGGAGCCTAGTTATCTTTGTTCATCTAAGCCTAGTTATATTAAATCTTAGGGTAACTTGATAATTTATTGATATGGATTCTAATTTGAGCTAGCTTAAGGGGAAAAAATAATTTTTTTTTTTAAAATCACGTCATTTCAAGTTTACTTTTCATTTCAAAAAGTGATGATATTTCAATTTTTAAAAAATAATATAGGTGTAAAACAGGGTTAACTTACTCGATGAATGACTTAGATTTTGGATCTAGTGGATTTACGTTAATTTGAATTAACCTAACTATCAATAACTTGAATGGACAAGATGGATTATTAACAGAACTTAAGGTGTGTGGGGGAAAACATTGTTGTTATGCCTTTAATTACCTTGGATTATAATAGTACATTAAAGTCTTTGCCCTTCACAAAAAATACACAAAGTTGTCTTTCAGGAGTAAAATAATCTTGTTATCTAGGTTCATTTGTCATTTTAGATTTGTTGGGGATATCTCATTTTTTTCATAATTTTTTGCACGGTTAAATTAGTTGGTAACACTTAAAAGAAAAAAAAAAACTTTGGCCCAAAGGCTTTTTGGATATTTCTTTTTTACATGCACAATGTTACTACTCTATTGCTATCGAAATAAAAATATCTTAGGCCTGACTTTAAGGGCATACTAGTTATTTCACTTTGAGTTCTTTTGTTTTTGCAATTATCATATGGTCTTAGGGATGATTTGATCATTTACTTAATAAATCAAATAATAAAAAAGAAAAAGAAATAGTCACTAGCACATTCATAGAGTGCGCTAAAGAGTGGGTCACCTCATTGTCTTTGAACATCCATGGTGGCTCACGACGGTGAAAAACCGTCTTCCTTGATTTTTTTTATTTGAAACGGCGAGGGCTACCTTCACCGACGATGCATATGGCTTAATTCCTAATGGTTTGGCTGTGATTGACTCTTTTTTTCCATTTCTTTTCTCTTTTTTTTTTGGTTTTCATGCCTTCCCTTGCAACATTTCACAACAACTATCAATTTCTTTCTCTTTAGGATTTCATCACTATTATTTTAATTGCAAATTTTTTATTTGAATTAGTTTATAGAATTGAATTTGTTTTTTGATTTCATTCTTAATGAATGAATTTGGTCCTCATTTTTTTTATTGCTATTTATTTTATTTGGGATGATTTTCAAAATTATTTTTTTTTTACAATTTCATTCTCCATTATATTGGCATATTAGATTTTATCCGTATTTTTTTTATTGCTATTTTTTAACCTTAGCAAGTTTTTTAAATTGTTTTTTATTTCATCCTTATAATTAAATTGAGCTACTTGATTGATGGGTTAGGACTTTGAGGGAATAACCGAAGCTTAGGAGATTCATTCAAGATCATTTGTTGTTGTTGTTTTTTTAAATCATGTTTTTTAATTTCATTATTTGATATTTGATTTAATTAGATATTGGACTTTGTATTTTTTTTCTTTATATAGGATTTTTAACTGATTTTAAAAAGATCTCAGGTATTTTTACATTTCTTTCTTTATTGAGTTTAGTTTCTTTTTAATTTTTTAATTAAATTAGATTAATTTCTAGATATTTAGTTTTTTAAAAACATATATTGTCTAATATATTATCATCTCTATTTATTTTATTATTTTTTAAGATTAGAAAAAATATCACCCACATCATAACACAAATATAAAAACTATTAACTATAACTCTGAGGAGTGTAGCTGAACTGATCAAGCTCTGCATTTGCTTCCTAGAGGTCACCAGTTCGAGTGCTACAAATCTTAGAATCACTAGAAAAGTACTTACATGATCGTTAATTTAAGAATCCATATGATTAATTAAGGTAAACTTAAATTGGCTCAAATACCTATGTTAATAAAAAAACCACTATCTAGTGTACATCTATGGTTGGAAGTTTGAAGGAAGATAATTTATATATATATATATATATAAACATGCGAAACATCACTTTCACGTGATTTTGGGTGATCAAATCTAAAAAATAATCTGTCCATTAATTGAGCATCTTTAAAGAAGAGAGACAAGACTCACCGAATTCTAACATGGAAACAGAAAAAAACAAGAAAAAGCAAAAAGGACAATAGAAAAGAAAATGATAGCAGAGCCCAATCCTGACACTATCCTGACGCTATCAATGGTAACAAGATCACCAGCAGACCGAGGCACTAAAGTCACCACAAGGGTATCCGTTGGTTTATTTTGCGGGTGCATGAATGTCAGAAGTAATAAAATAATGAGTATTGTACCATCGAAATTTGTAAAAACTTCTACTAACTTTCAAAAAATTTAAATTGTGATGCAGGAATTGAATGTGATAGTTTATGAAATAAAAATTAAAAGCAATAATTAACAATTAAAAGTAATAATTAATTAATTAAGTATTATTGAATTCAATTCTAATGGATTTTAAGATTTTTGACTTACCATAATTATTTTTATATGAATTTTCTCAATTGAATAAATTATTATTAGTATTGATAATCAGGTTTTTCTAATTTAAATATTAATCTCTCTCGTGCATCAATTAAATATTTCAACGAGCAAACTTTTTATACTCTACGAATTTCTTGAACTTGTCAAAATTTATTAAATACCTTAAAACCTTTAAAGATTATAAAAGTATCAAAGATATCTCTATCATATAGATTCCTTAAGGTATTTCAAACAAAGGCTAAAATAATTATTAGATTTTCAAAATGGTGATGAACACTTGAAACGGAGTTGTATAACTCCCGTTACAACCCGAAAATCAATCAGTACTCAGCTTTAATTCTAGATTCTGCCTACTCTAGTAATTTAGTATCTGAAAACACATTAATTTTCCACGAGGTCAATAATTCAAAAGGGCATCCAAAATTCTTATTAACTTGTGCAACACATATGAAATATTTCAAAATAAAACAAAAATAACTGAAAATATACATGGAATAAATTCCCTTATCAAATACCCCTAAACTTGAATGTTTGCTTGCCCTCGAGCAAAAAGAAAATCATGAAAACAAAGGGCAAAAGCTTAAGATAAGTTCAACATTCAAGGGTTCCCTTATGCAAACATTGACCTCTTGACTTACTTCATAAACAATATCTGAGAAAGGAAAACTAACCATCCATACTTTTTTAGTTCAAACCTCAGTACAAACTCCCAACTTAATCATGTGTATTATACGACTATCAGAATGAATCATGCACATTCATCCTGCAATTACTCTTTCTTGCTTTTACAAACAAGGTAGCAAACTTAGAGAGATAAATTCATAAGGTAGATGACACGATCAAAAGATTGATTTCTTATCCCAAGTACAGGAGTGTCGAAATAATAAATAACCCGACAAGACCGGAATCGAACCATAAGAAGGTGAACTATATAAAATTATAAACAACAAATGAAAAGGAGTTGAAGAGAACTTTTGAGATGTGATATTGATGTGAGTATTAATCAAATATAAAAGTAATTGTCGAGGTTAGATGATCCATTAATAGTATTAAAAATAAGTGTAGTATAAACTCTTTTTATTAATCAATTGGAAATCACATACAAAGGAGGTTCCAATCAGATAATTCATTTTTAAAATCAAGTTCTTATATTTTTTTTAAATGTCTTCTGATGTTATTATTTTTATTTTCTTGGATGTCTTATGAGATGTTCCTGTATTATTTATCTTTTTTTTTATTTCCGAGTAGGGACTTTTTCTTATGGTGTATTAGTTTCTATCTTCATTTTGGAGTTTCTTCCATGTATATATTTGAATCTCCAGCTTTATAAACTAGTATTACATCATATTTAGACTCATTTCTAGGGCTATCTTCATAATGATTTAGAGAACTATCTCCATGAGTATTCATTTCATTAAATAAACTTTAGCTTAAGATCATCCTGATCCTTAATCCTTGATCATTATGGTAACTCTTATCTTTTGTTTACTACCATTCACTCAAGGCTATTGAATAAAAAAGCTTTAAATTTTTCATTATCACTTCTAGGCTAATTAAAAGTAGTTTATAGATAATAATTACACTCAAACTTTTCAATACCCCTTTTTATGGCCAAAAGTTCCTTTTTATTAGAGTAATACATGCACTCAATACCTTTAAAATCCCTTAATGAGTATCTGGATAACATTGTTTCCCTTCCCTTATTTCCCAATACTTATCAGAAGCATCGACTTCAAGTTTTAAATTATTAGAACCTAAAGAAAGTTCTAAATTTTGCTGTCGAAGAATTATTATCTTCGGTGGTCCATTATTACTCGTATATTTTTTCTAGCATTTCCTGCAATGGTTTTACTTTTTAATATATATACATATATCATCATCATAGATTAGGCATCCCAATTTTTATTTTTTATTTTTTCATAAAGCTGACATATATATTGATGATCACATGAGTTTGAATCTTTATCTTGTCTCATGCGATTATCATCTAGGTATAATAACTAATAAAGTCCGAGTTAATTTATTATACCAAGATTGATTTTGAATGAACCTTTGTTTTAGGTTAAGATTTCCTCTTCATCTTCTATCCTTAACTCTTTATATATTAACGTATATATATTAAAAGGGTTCGGCTTTTCACTATATTAATAAATAGTGAAAAGCCAAGCTTTTTCATTTGATCTTCAAAATCTTTCGGGAATTTTTTACTTAAATTTCAAACTTAGTTTTTTTTTTTAATTTCATCCTTCAACATTTGATTTACTAGATATAAAACTTCATAATTTATTTTGAATTACTTTATATGGAGTTATCTCGGTCTCATAATGGCCAAGACATAATTTTTATAGGTTAGTCGTGTTGATTCGAGTTATTTTTTTATCCTTTTTTCAATTAATTTATTTCTCATCTTCATTCTTCAACGTTGAGTTAATTGATAATTGAGCTTCATAATTAATTTTTATTTGCTTTCTAAGGGATTATCATGGTCTAATGACTCATGTTACAAGTTTTGTGGATTACCCATGTTAACTCAGGTAATTTTTTTTGTTTAATTAATTTCTTTTCTCAAAGTTATCCTTAAACACTGGATTGATTAGGAATTGGGTTTTATAATTTTTTTTCTTTCTTTCTATGGAGTTACCCCTGTCTCTTAACCTAAGTTGACTCATGTTATTTTTTGTTCTTTTTTTAATTAATTTTTTTATTTAATCCTTTAAAATTGGGTTCTTTGGGAATTGGGATTTATAATTTTTATAATTTATTTTTTATAGGGTTATCATGGTCTTATAACCCAAGTCGCGGGTTAAGCTAGTTGACTCATAATCCCCCCCCCCCAACGCACCCTAATGAGACTTTCTTTATTTATTTGAATTTTAGGGTAGTTGCCTTCTAATCGACTTTTATTTGATTTTAAAGATAGTCAACTTCTAATAAGACTATTTAGATTTGATTTAAAGGTTGGTCACTTAATAACATAGACCCATTTAAAGTTTTTATCAAGGTTTGTCACCTAATAACATGAATCCATTTATAATTTCTAACAGGTTTTTTGTCAAGATTGGTCACCTGATAACATGGACTTGTTTAGATTTCATTCATTATTTACTCTTTAGTCAACCACTTTGGTTTGGTCATATTAAAAAAAAAATCTTTTCTAGTATTATGTTTCTTTACAAACTTATTATACAAAGTCAAAAGAAAATTAATTTTTCAATGATTGTCGTAAGTATTATAAAGAGAGGATAACTATCATAACTTATTTTTTACCCCTAATTTCTCTATTTTTAATTTTATTTTTATGATAATAATATAAATAAGAATAAAGAAAAAGTAAAAAAAAAACATAAAACATAAAAAAAAATTTAGGGATGAAATAAGAAGAAATAGAGAACAAGGGACTAAGGTGATTATGGAATAAAAAAATAATATGGGAGACTATGCAAAAGAAAAAAAAAGAAAATTAAATTGGAGAATCAATCAAAATTAAAAAATTTATGAAAGAGATCCTATGAATTAAGAAGAGGAAATTAATTAATTAGGAATCCATGGTTAAGGAGGAAAAAATATAATTATATAACATTATTTTTACCTTAATTACCAATAAATAAAAAAATGATAGTTTTCCTTAATAATCAAACATTTTCCTTTTGAAAATAAACTATTCACATAAAGGAACATTACTATTCAGGCTATTTAATCATGGGTTAGCAAATAATAATTCTTTATAGGCCTAAAAGTTAGTTTACATCAAGCCTAAATCCAAACCTTGGTCGTGCCGAGTTGAGCCGAGCGAGCCTAAAGCCTATATGGCCTAGGACTTCTCTTCTCTAAAAACTTTAGTATTATATGGGTCTAATTTTAATTATTTAACTTCTCACTATATAAACCACAATAAAATCTTATAATCTTTAAATGTGAAATTAAAAGCCTTTAGGCTTATCCTATGGGTTGATCCAATGGACCAATGAAAATGAATGAATTGTTAAAGAATAATATAAATCATATCTTGAGACCTCACCTAACAGATTAAGCTATTGGGTTGAAATGATTCTTTGATATAGTATAAGAGCCTTGATGACCAAGCAGTTACAAGTTCAAATCTCACAATCCCTATTTATTTGATAAAAATTAAGCACAAGATAGTGTGAGTTTGTGCGAGTTTCAAGCTCAAAGAGCTTTCACTTGAGGGTGTGTGTTATAGAATAATATATATTATATCTTGGGTTAAGATGGTTCTTTGACATGAATGTCATTAATAGAATAACCACATGACTGGAAAAAAAATTGTTTAGTCCCCAATATTTTAGATAAGTTCTTATTAACTCATTAAATGTGTATTTGAGTATCACTTCTTTTAACAACTTTAATACTAAGTCCAAGTTTACTAATATTTGTAGTGTATTTTGAACATTGGTATCATAGCCTAGTTAATAGGCAATTAAATAGATTAAGATAGGAAAACCTAGGAAAATATAGAATAAACCATTACCTTCAACCTCTAATCGAGAAATAAATAATACTAGTTGCAATGTTCGGGCGGTGCCGTGAGTTTGTAAAGTAAATATGATTGATATTGTTATAATTGCCACAAAATATTGAATAAGCAAAAGCATTTGAAGTCGTGCTGAACCAAAGCTTCACGAAGCTAAAAAAAAACTGTGTTGGTGAACTCAAATTGAATGAATATTAGCAGATTTTGATGTGTGAAAGAGTGTAATTATATAAAACTGATTGATTAACTAATTATATTTAAAAAAGTTGGATCATACATGTATTTCTTTATATAGACATAACAAAAAACGTAACAAAAGCCATGTATTCTATTAGCGAACAACAAAACGATGTCACATTAATGTTAAGGTGCAACAGTTCATTGCACTAGAGCCAAGCATGGAAGGCAGAGCGCAATCAGCAAATCCTTTGTCACAGAGATAGTTGTAAGCGGAGGAACCAAAAAAATTTCAGTAATTTTCCCAACCATTATAAAAGTGGCAACATCATTCCCATCTAACCACATAACCAGCATCATTGCCATCATTATTCCAGCCCTTTTTGGTCATCCTTTTCTAAGGTAGAAGGTTCATTTCGAACCCCAAATACTTTTTGAATTATTATTTTGTTTTATTATTGATTTTTTATATGTTTTATGATGAGGTTTGGATTAAGCAATGTTCATTAAATGAATATTTATGTTGAATAAAAATCATGCTTATTTAATTATTTTAATTTGTGTTATGATGAGATTTGGTGATATATTGAATCATGTTCATGAAATTGATTTTGTACTGGAATGATGATTACATACTTATTTTCATATGTAAGGATTATATGAAATAACATGCTTAGACTTTAGTTTAGCCTTCTGCATGTGTTTGTGTTTATAATTTATTGTAATTTTATTCATCTAAAATTGGAGCTCTTATATGTTTATAATGCTTTTAGTGTGCGATTAACTTTGTTTGATTTTTCTTTATTTTATTGGTAATTACATAATCCTTATCATTCAAAGCATAAAAAAATATATCACCATCATCAAATTTTGCACATGGCCAAGTCCTTTAAAAATATTGAAAAAAACAAGAAAAAAAATCATTTTGCATGTTTAACATTGTAAAAAAAGAAAAAAGTTTGTGTTTTTAGCATTATTTACAAAAACAAAACAAAAACAAAAAATATGGACTCAATATAAGTCATTTCTCTAGATATCAAAGGAGTAGCATATTCTCCTTATTTTCAAACAAGCAAAGATTTTCAGTCCAATATTCATTACCATCAAAATTAAAAGTATTAAGAATTTTCAACATAATATTCACTGATGTCAAAATTAAAATGTTATTTTATATTTAATATTCACCTGTTACATCAGAGAAAAGATCAGGAATATTAGTTTCACTTGGCAAATACTGCAAGTAAAAATCAAGTATTATACCGTAAGTGAACCTCATTGAAACCCCTTTCTTAGACCTTTTCTAGGATTTTGGTTGGCTTTAATGAATCTGATACAGGCCTATGGATCATTCACTGACATGATTTGATCGACAGTAGTCACACAGGGAGATAAGAAGTGACTAACCTTAGAATTGCCAATTCATCAAATGTTATCCAAAGATAATTACTAGGAGTGGAAAAATTAAACAAGACTATAGAATGGCTAGGTTTAACCTTCAACTCAAGATTTAACACATAATAGTAGACTCATTATCACCATATAAATAGATCATCGGTAAATTAGGCACAATATATTGTTAGGAATAAAGACAATAATAGCAATGGAGCTTACCTCAAGTAGCATGCTTTCGAGTGATAGTATCTTCTCTTTAGCATAATCAATCTCTTACCTTAGATCTTTGTTAATCGATTAGGATTTCTAGTTACCATAATATTAGGTGGTGACTCTTATTTCTAGTTTTGACCTCATTTTCCAAACATAAAATAAGTTTTTTTATAGGATCACTATGATGTCGGGTGCAACACTTATAATCACAATTTAAAGATTATTTATTATAGATTTTAAGGCATTTCTCTTGTTTATGAAGTATTAACTTCATGTTATATTTTTCAAGTTACAAACTTAAGTAAAGTTTGACTTAGATTTTGTATGGTCTACAGAGAGTTCGATATTGTCTTCTAGAATTATTTTTTTGTTGTTCTTGTTGGTGGCTTGAATATTCTTGGCTATTAAGGTTATTTTTCAAAATGATCATCAAGATTTCAATATTGACTTTAAATACACATTCCAAACTCATCAAGATCTTTGTTTAAAATCTCCATAAGTTTGAGGGGAACAAATCAAGGCAAAATGTTTTAGACTGTAATCCAATTAATACACTCATCAGTCATCATCAGTTATAGAGAAAAATCAAGTACCGCATCAAATAATGAAATCATATATTCTAAATAATTGGAAACTTTAATGTATTTCAATAATTGTGTGGTTGTATTATTATATATACATTTTAATTGATTAATTGTGAATACACGTCCTATTAAAAAAAAGTTGTCATTTTTAACAAATTCTTTGACCCTCACGTAATCTATTTATCTATATATATACTCATAGATAGTTTAGAGTATTATCGTTTTCAAATTAACCTTGTTTAGATTTGCCTTCCTTGATCACACAAGAATCTACATGGCTCGTTTAGCCACACTTGCACTCATTTTAGTTCTTGTATCCTTTAGCCACAGTCCAGAGGCTAGGAAGCTTTTGGAAGGCAACTTGGTGTTGAATAGGCTTTCCAAGGGCGCCTCTCCTAGAGGTGAAGGCAATCCAATCACTTCTAGTTCTAGTAGAAAGCTCACCACTCTTCATCTTGCTGAGACCGAGAGATTTCTGCTACCAGCTCCAAGTCCTGGAATCGGAAACTAGTGTGTGGTTGTAATAATAATAATAATAATAATACAATTTTAAGCTTTGGCTTGTGACTTATCTTTCTAAATCATAGTCATTTAAATTAATTTGAATGAAATTGTCTGTGACTTGAATAAGTTTCTTATATATTTAAATTTGAAATTGAACTCTAGGTATATAAATATCAAAGAATATCTTAAACCATTAAAAAGGAAAAAAATCATCTTAGAAAAATACAATATTTTATATTTTTGGGTAAATTAATGAAAAATACTTGAAAATGGTTTCGATGGTTTGTATATATGATAAATTAAGTGTCAAGAGAAGAATTAATTAGTGGTGAGGTTTATGATTTAATGAAAAAAAATAGTGGTCTAAATTTTGTCTTCCTTTAAGAACCATAAATTAACTCTTTTTAATTTAAATTTTTTTATTGTAATATATTTTTAATGATCAAATTTTTTTTATATATAAGTCAAATATGAAAAATAAAGTTAAGAAGAATAATAGAGTTAAATTAATGTAGACAGTAAATTTGTAACTATTAATTTTTTTTTATCTAGTTCATGGTTATAACTATTAGTTTTTTTTATTATTTTGATCCCTAATTTTTTTATAGCCTTTTTATTGTAGTTCTGAACTCCATCCCACCAAGCCCACTAAAGTATCCCTAATTGATGTCTCAATTGCACGGATTATGACAAATCATAAATATATATATATATATATATATATATATATATATATATATATATATATATATATATATATATATATATATCATTTCTAGAAGGATGAGATTTAAATACCAATTTATAAAATTTTCTATATTATTTAGACAATCCCATATTATTGTAACTTACTTAAAAAAAATTAAATATGAAAGATTTCTAGGGTTTGGATTTCATCAATCAAATTATTTTAATGAGTTTAAATGTGATTGTTTGCATTTATATTTTGCTAATTATAATGACTAAATTCTTTTTTTTTTAATGGGATATCCTCTTTCAAGGTGTAACACCTATGCTTTTATTAATTCTATGTCTACTTTCATGATCAAATAAATTAATATAAATTCATTATGGTTTCTGGAATTCTTAAATGAGGTCACAAAAGTGTGTGTTTATTTCTTACTTGTATTAAATTCCAAAATTCATTACTTCATTCAATATCTTAAACATGCAATCTATTGCCAATAAATTGCATGAATAAAAACCAAAATCATCAAATTATAATTAATAAAGGATACTTAATATAACTATATTCAACTCCTGATAAGAATTAAATGACTACATCTGGGCTTGTATTGTTCTGATTTTATAACTCCAGATATATGCTAAAAACAAAGTAGTGTCAAGGCTGCAATAACTTCTGGACATATTCAGATTTTTTTGTTTCTTCTAAGTTTTGAGCTTTAAAAGGCAAAATTAGATTCTAAACTCTGTTTAAAGTTTTCAACCCATCTCTTAGATTTCTAGGAAGCTAAGGAACATCTAAACTTACAGTATGTAACTTTAGTTAGAACCCAAAAATCAAATAATGTTCTTGTTTGATTAGACCATACCAACTAGGACTTGTTCTCTAGGCTCTTAGCCTATTTTCTTCCTCTTCACATCATCCTAATTTTCAACCTAATTTAATAATTAAATACCTGTAAAATACCAAGAATTCACAATAAATAAATAAACACCTAAAATTCTAGACAAACAAGCTAAGAAACATACAAAATAATCTAAATAAAAAAGAATTAGTACTAAAAGATATTATGACCCTGACCATGTGTTTAGTAGGTTAGACCTAATTAGCGGGGGTCAATTCAATGTGACGTTGTCTTTTCGTTTCACTCCCTAAACTTTATTTTTTTTCTTTAACATTTTGCTGTTTCTCATTTGAGCCTGATCAAGTTAGGCAGGAGTTGAAACAAAAAAAAAACATTTAGATATTTTTTAGGAGCCAAATTAGGTTATAAACAGGTTTGATCGAGTCACAATCGGGTCTCTTTGTAACAGTTCGACTGTACGACTTGCTCAATGTTAAAAGATCCAAACATATCCTCTCTATTTGAGGGTAAAGTTTTTTATATATATACCAAAAATTCGGCAAAGTTTCGTTTGTATTTAGGACATCCCAAATTATCAACTACTATCAATTTACTCAATCAACTCATCATCACAAGGTCCCATAATTCCGAACCTTTAATCAAACATCATAATTCAACACCTCATACAATCCACACAATATATATATATATATATATATATATATATCCTGCGAGTAAGTTCAATATGAACATAGTCTACATATCATATCATAAAATTTAAAAGAAAAGGAATACTAACATGTAAAGAAAGCGTTTACAACATAATAAGTGTTCTTAAACATTTCAAAATGGTTAATTACAAGGTAACTAAAATACTACATTCTAAGCTGAACCTTTATAAAAATACATCAAGGTTTACACAAAAGTATACTACATAAACGCGTTAATTCCCTTTAGTTTAAGTTAAATATTTACATAAGCTTGACAAAGTAGAGTCTTAAACTAATGATCTCCCTGGATATTTGATGGACCTGATACATAAATAAACATACCATTATGTTGATAAAGAATATATATATATATATATATGCTCATGTAATGTATACGAATGAAGTATTAATTTTTTATCGGATCCATAAGAATTCTAACAGATAACTTATATATATTATTTGTAAATTTTTTAAACCCAATTAACACTCATTTGCATATTCTTAATTTGGATACTCTTATTTACTTGCGTGAACTGGGTGACCTTGTAAAGTCTAATCTTGAAATTCATTTCCCAGCAATCATATCACGGATGCCATTAGCTGAAGCTAATCTTGTAAATCATCTCCCAGCATTCCTATCATGGATGCCATTAGCCGAAGCTAATTTTATAATTCATTTCCCGACGACCATATCACGGATGCCATTAACCGAAGCTAATCTTGTAAATACGTTAGGCTTTAATTACATTGAACACGATATTTATTACAATTACATTCACTAGAAGAATTTTAAATTGTATAAGTGCAAATAAGAGGGAAAATCACGCACCTGCTTCGCCTGTCTCGCGACCTCCCCTAACAGAAGATCTAATCCTGGTTGCTCCTCCCGGTACGAATTAAGATTTTGATCTTCAACCAGTTGAAGGGTTTTAACTCCCTCCTTTCTTTTCTTCTTGTTCAACTTCTTGGTAATCCATTGCTCTCAAGTGTTTATCTCATCTATAAACCCTTAATCTTGGATGGGTTCTTGAAATTTTAGTGTTTCTCTCTTGATTTCGCAAGAATGGGTATAAAACTCTCTATTTTCTCTCCTTATAGTTCATGCAGATTTTTAATGAGGAGAAAGTACTTATACTCTATATTTTCCCTTATTTGCATTTTGGCCCTCTTTTCCTTTAAGTGTATTATTATTCTCTTCAATTAAATCCAACCCTCAACAGTACTGAGTTTATTATAATGTCTCAAATTATTTCACCTAGAAATTTATATTCAAAAATTTCTGAATTCCTATTTTTATTTAACCATATACATGAATTTCTTCAGTTTTATTTATTTATTTTTACTGGGGTTTACACTCTTGGTCAAACTAACCACGTTGAGTCAACTTCAACACGATTAGATTTAAATTATTCTTACAACTTTTTTTATTCAAAAAATAATATTGACACGTAATTAAATAATGTTGAATGACCTCGCACATCACAACATCATTTTTTTTGTTTGCATTCATCGGTTAGAGTCCTAATTCAGTCTTTGTTTATCATTAACACATATAATTATCTATTTATTTTATTTAGCACAATAACCAAGTTTTTAATGCATGTTCTGGATTTTTCATTGTCAACAAAAACAAAATCATGCCACCCATATTTTTTTACAATTAAGTTGATTTTTTATTGGCCTTTATTACAGCGCAGATAACCAAACTAGTTAAAAGTATAGCTAAAACTTGTTGCATTTTCAGAATGTTGCCTTTTTAAGGGTAAAATAGTATTTTTCTTTGGTAAATTTGTCATTTGATAATTGCTCATAGGTTTTATTGTTTTTTTATAATGTTCTTACATAATAAGATGACTTTACTACCCTTAAAAGCAATAAATCATTTAACTTTGATCAAGGATCTTTTCGAGCATTTCACATTTTGATATACATTAACATTAAAAATTTAACCTTAGAGTTAAAAAATTTAAGCTATTATCATAGGGGTATATTTTTATTTTCATATTGTTTTTTTTTTTGTAATTGTTAGGTTTGTTAGTGGTGATAACATAATTTACCATTTATTTTTTTATTGAAAAAGTTGTTGGCACGTGCAAGTAGAAGGTGCCACACATTTTAGGCGGCACGTGTGGCGTCTTTTGTTGGTAATAAATATGCATTTGTTGTGTCATTTTGTTCTCCACTATGTCATTTTTCTATATAGGTGGCGTGTGTCATCTAAAAATAGTTGATTTATCATTTGTGGCCCTTTCTTTTTTTTTTCCCTCATTTCTCTCTCCTACCCCCTAAAAACTAAAAATGTCCCTGATTTTTGTTGGTGTTTCAGAATCCATCGTCTTAGTTTTAATTTTATATTTCAATCATTTTCTCTTTTGTTAAAGTTTTTTTTTAATTTAGTCCTTCAATTCTAATTTGTGTATATGGTGTTTTTCAATTCAGTCCTTTTATTTTTGTTTTCTTATTTTTTTTCTTGGCTTTTTTGTCAAAGTTTTTATAGTTTTTAATTTTATCTTTCAAATCAAATTTATGATTTTTTTCAAAAGTAATAGTATTTATTTCAATTTGGTCATTCTTCTTTTAATTTCTTATTTGTTTCCTTTGCCCTTTTGTCAAATGTTTTATGGTTTTAATTTTATCCTTCAAATCAGGTTTATGATTTTTATAATAATAATAATAATAATAATAATAATAATAATAATAATAATAATACTTGTAGTAGTAGTAATGATAGTAATGATAATGGTAATGATACTAACAATATTATTAATAAAACTACTAATAGTGATGATAATGTTAATAATTGTGGTAATAATAATAATTTATTATGATAGTAATAGTGGTCATAATAATAATAATAATAATAATAATATTATTATTATTAAAATAACTAATAGTGATGATAATGTTAATAATGGTGATAATAATAATAATTTATTATGATAGTAATAGTGGTCGTCGTCGTGGTAATAATAATAAAAATAATAATAGTAATAATAATAATAATAATTAAAATAGTAATAGTAATAGCAATGATGAAACCAATAATAGTGATAATAATTGTAGTAATAATAATGGTTTGTTATGAGTCTTATGACAATAATAGTTGTAATGATAGTGATGATAATGATGATAATAATACTAATTGTGATAGTAATAGTAATGGTAATAGTAATAGTGGTAGCAATAATAGTAAGAAATGATAATATTAGTAGGATGATGATAACAATAATAACACTAATAATTGTGATAATAATAGTTTATTAAGATAATAATAGTGATGATGATGATGATGATTGTAACAACAATAGCGATACTAACAATAATACTATTAACAGCAATAATAATGGTAATAATAGTAGTAGTAATAGTTTGTTATAATAATAGTAGTAGTGGTTATAATATTAATAATGATGATAATGATAATATGTGTTGTTATCTATTTTTGGGTTTCCACAAAAAAATATGAGAAAATAAAAAAATATATAAAAAAAATATTCAGAAGAAATCTAAAAAATAATAGGAGCGAGAAAAGTCCAAAAACAAATGTTTATGGACTCAATTAAATTTTATCCAAGGTTTAATTGAATTTATGGAGGGTTTGATTGCAAGAAAATTGATTTCTTAAGTCAATTTAGGCTTTTATTGGAAGAAATTAATGTTCTGGGGTCCAATTATAATTTTAAAGAGTTGATTTGGTCAAATCAGGGGCTTAATTGCATAATTATTGAAGTTTGATGGCCAATTAAGGACTGAATTGAAACAATCCAAAACTAAGGACTAAATCGGAAACGGCGCTAAAATCAAGGGGTCTAAGTATAATTTTTCTGGGGGCCTTGATTACAAAATTATTAAAACATCCAAGGACCAAATCAGAAATATTCATTTTGAATTAGAAAACGACGCCGTTTCATTTGTTCATCACCTTCTTCATTTGCAACGGTTTCTGCAGTAAAGGCAATGCAGGCGTTACCAGCTTCAATCAAGGAGCACGTTTAGCGGCTGACATCCCTCGCCACCGTGATGCACGCCGGCCGTTACCACGAAACGCCTGCGTCCTCTGACTATAAAAGCCAGAGGAGGAACCGAACTGAGGAGAGGGGAGAGGACAGAGGAAAAGGAGAGAGAACAAAAGGAGGAAAAAGACGAGACAGAGAGGGAAAGCGTGAGGAAGAAAACAGAGGAGAAGGGGGGAGAAACAGAGAGGCAGAAATAGAAAACTGGGAGGCAGAGTGAAGAAAGGAAGGAGAGAATACAAAACCAAAGAGAGGAAGCAGTGTTGGAACAGCCCTTCACACTGTTTCTTCGTCTGCAACTGCAAAGGAGAGGGACTGTTGAACCTTTTTCAAAACTGCAGTATCCGTGATCAAGTTCAGAGAAATTGGGAAAAACACGAATACCACTAGCAAGGAAAAACAAAAGAAGATGACGAACCAGAGGAACCGGAGGAAAAACAAACGAAAAGGGGAAAATATAGGTCCAAAACATGCTGCTGCTTGAGTCTTGCTTCCAGGTAACTCCAGCTTCGCAAGATAATGCACAAAACACTGTGGACTTAGAAATTAATTACACCGTGACTGTAGCAGCCTAAAAACCAGCTGGGTCTAGCCCAGCCCATGTGCCGAGATTGGCCAGTCCAAAAAAATTCTTAAAAAAATTCTTTTTAAAAATACGTGATTTTCTGCAAATATGTTTTTGCATTTTGAAATATTAGTTTGTATTTTTATATTGTAAAGATACAAATCCAGTATTAAAATACCTTGATTTTATAAAAATAAATAAAAATAAAAATAAATAAAATGTTTTGTTTTCATGCATACGGTCAAGTCTCTAAAAAAAATCATATTGTATTTTCATATAACAAAGAAAATTTTAAAAATATATATTAGCATGCATTTTAGCTTTAATAACCAATTTATTAAAATCACGAGAACTAGGCCAATATTTCAAAAATTTCAAAAAAATTATTTTGTTTTCTTTTAATATCTGGGGTTACGACCTTATACGTAAGACGTATTCTGAATATTAAATTTTTTTGTTGACGTCAGAATAGTTAGATTTTACCCGGTAAGATAAGGATCTCTTTACCAAGGAAGACTTTTCTTAAACCATAGACGAACCAACAATTAGAAAACACGACAAGACCTCATGTTTTATCAGACAATAAAATAATACAGCCTCCCTTAGGTAGGGCGTATTTAGGGTGCTAATACCTTCTCTTAACGCAACCAGTCCCCGTACCCGATCTCTGAGACCAGTTAGGGCTTCTGGTGACCAAAATACTAGGTGGCAACTCCCATTTTATTTTTTCACTAATAAAAGACAAGAATTCCTTATCTCCTCATATTTGCCACATTTTTTTACATTAGATACATTTTGAGGGTGGATGTTTTCGCCGCGACGCCGCACACGTGCGACAATATTGATAAGAAAAAATAATGGCAATATTAGTAGTGGTGGTAGTAATAAAAATAATAATAACAACAACAACAATAGTATTAACAATAATAATAACGATGGTAATAATAATAGTAATAGTGATCACGATAATAATAAAGAAGAATTGAAGATATTACTTATTAATAATAGTAGTAATGGTGATAGTTATAATAATAGTGATAATAGTATAAATAGTAACAATAATGATGGGAATAATAATAATAATAATAATAATAATAATAATAATTCATCATTTAATGTTAGATTTGTTGGGAATTGAGTTTCATTGTTTTTTCATGTATAATATTTCCGATCTAATAATCTAGGTTATGGGTTTGAAAAGTTCTCTTTTATTTTTTACCTTATTTTTTTAAATTTTATTGCTTAATATTAATTTTTTAAAATAAAAAATAGTTATCCAAGTTTCTTTTAAACCTATTAAACAAACCAATTCATATTGAATTAACTTTTATATAATTTAAGTGGAAGGTCTCTATAGGTAAAGATATATTTAAATATTTGTCTTCTTGTACAAGTTTAATAGCATTGCAAAAAAAAAAAAAATTCATTGCTCTCTTAATGTTTTATATATATATATATATATATTAAATAGTTTGACCTACGGCAGCCGAGGGCAAACAAATGAACTAGTTGGATGTATTTTCTCTCGTCCAAAATATTCCGCACGCCTAGAAAAAAAATATAGCATTGCCTTCCTAGAGCCCTCTAATAAATGAGGCTATCAATAAACCAGAGCCACAAAGCTACATTCGATCAACCCATTGGATGAGCAACTTTGCCTCCGTTCAGTTCGTGAGAACAGAACATTCAGACCATCTGGAAGCCCACGCTTCCATATTAGACCCATGCTCTGTAATCAACCCAACTACACTTTCTGGGGAAAAAATCCAGTTTTTAACCTGAGAAATGCCCCTGGCCGAGAAAAAAACACCTCCACACAGTGGTGAATTTGTTTTGTTTTGTTTTTCCAAGCTGATATTGGTAAGATTCTTGAAATTTTGAGATCATCAGCAAGGAATTTACGAAGACAATGCTCCCAATCTGACCTCTCTCCTTTTACTTTGCAAGAGCAGCACCAAACTATCAAATGATGAAATTACACCCCAAACAATCCCCTTTCCATCGATTACGATTCTGATTCCAAGCCTCCAATACATTTATGCAACAAAATCAAGTGGTACAATTACTGGGAGACAAGTGAACCACTAGTTTATCTGTGTTTTTTGTAGATGAACATGAATAGTGTTCAGATTATATAGCTATAAAATTTAGGATTTTATTCTTAATGCCACAAACAGACATTAATGCCACAACTGTACAATTTGTTCCATCCTTTTCTATTTCTGATACTGTGTAAGAAGATGAACGGACTCCATCATTCAAGCTACATCATCCTCTCTTCCCAATAACAGAGCGTCACAGATATTTGTCATCACGTGTAAACTTAAATGACCAGCCCCAAATTAAATAGAGTTGGCATCGTGTTGTCCTATACATGATACATATTCCAATAAAGGGTGTGCATTTCTATGAGCAGGGCTGGGCAGTCACAATTACACTGTCCAGACACCCAGTAAAAGAACAAAACGGTAAAAAAGGATTCAAGGTACTACAGGGACATGGTGCAGAAAAGAGAACTAAATAATTGAGGCAAACATGGTAACTTCTAAAGAAAAAAAAAACCCAGAAAGTTAAAACAATATTTTTTACCAAATCGATTAGAGATATAAAAAAGCACTTAGCATGATGACTAAAATATGTGATTATAAAATCAACATTTATGCTTATATATAGTACCCTGTACATTGAAAGCATCCAAGACACAGGGAAATGGTGCAGTGCAGCTGAACAATCCTTCTGTCAATGGCCTAATGTTAACAAAATTGTTTTGAGGATCTTTCATAATTGAAATAAAAGATTCAAAAGTTGTTTCCTAACAACGGTCCACGCGCTTTCCTTTTATCAAAATGGCCACGAAAATACAAAGACAAGCTGCCCCAAGTAACCATGCATACATACAATTCCAAGACCCCACAATAAACACTTAGCAACAAGGCAAAGGTATTATCAGATGTTTACTCAAAATAATCACGACATTGGCCTGCACCGGTTCATTCTTCGATATTGTGGGTCCATGCTAAGTTTTTATCCACGGTTTACCTTAGCCTGTAGCGGAGAGAGATACACCTGGCATTGAATAACAGTTTTACCAATCCTGAACCCAGGAACTACAGTGAATGCAACTGATGGATCGACGTCCGGTGCATTTTCTGAAGAAAGAAGTGCATCCTCGGCGACACATTCCATGTAAACTTCGGAGAAACGACACCCTCTACGGACTTGGAAGATTGAGGCTTCAGGATCGAAAGAATAGGCCAGGCAATGTAGAAGCCAGACCCGCCTCGCCATTTCCGCAAATCTGGTAAAAAAAGTAGTGTCAGGAAATTCACCTGAATTCACGAGACTTCTTTTACTCAAGTTGCCAAAAAAGGATGTTTCCATCTGGGGGTGAATAAGCTGCAAATACTTGGCACGACAAAATTTTGCAAATGTTGATTTGGGCTTGTGGGCAATGTATTCGGTTGCTTTCGTTGATTTTAGTTCAACGAATCTCTTGAAAAACAACTGTTGCTGATTCTTTTTCTCTGGTGGAGATTCTTTTTGGGGAGAGAAATTAGTCAAATGGAAACCATCGAACATCTCTCTGCTTACGAAGCTTTCGAATGCAAAACATTTATCATCTGCTCTCCGGTAAGCCACATCAGATACAATACATTTAGCTGCAGCATCTAGATCCCAGCCGGTAGATTTCATCTCATCAATCATCAACTTAACAAAGCTTCGAATAGACTTGACTGTATGTAGAAGAAATGTAATGAAATGGCCGGGACTTAAGCCTGGTAGCCGTAGATTGTCAGGCACGGATAAATGTCCACTTTTATTTAACCTCTTCTCAAGTAATCGGTTTTGTCTATTAGATTCCTCCATTTTTTCTCTCAGATACATGATTTCAGACTCCTTGAGCCTTAACTGAGACTCCAATTTCTTCCCCATTACCTCATAGGTCTTTGAAAGACTCTTCTGCTCCTGAATGTCAGCCAAAACCAGAGCAGTCTCAGGAGAAGGATCAAACTGTTTCTTTATATAGCACTGCTTCAACTCAGACAGATTCTTCAACTCCGAGACCACAAATTGATCAGCTGCTTGAATCCCATCAGCATCATAAGGAGACTGAGAATACTGTAACTGGGCATATGCAGCTTTAACACATGAAACGCTAGCGAACATTTTGGCAACAAGTGCTTCCAAGGCCAAACTTTTTTGATGTTCATCAATATTATTAATATAAAATGGCTGAGGCCGGCTAGCTGCACTTTTACGGTGATGCTTATCATGCTTGACCTCTTCTTGGGACACAACTTTCTGAACCCCATCAACAGGAGCGATCCCAGTTGCTGCTCGAAGTTGAATAACTTTGGCTACGTTGCGTGCAAATTTACTCTTCTTCGAAGTCACCGCGGATGGTTTTACAGAATCCATCAGCAGAAAGTATCACAAATGACGACAACGACGATAGTGATAAGAAGACCAAAAAAAAAGGAAATTAAGTGATTGCAAATTGAAGGGGGAAAAGTGAGAACAAAAAAGATTTAGGATGGCGATGGTGATGAGAAGTTTATTGAAAAAAAAAAAAAGCAAATTACTTTAGCACCTATATCGAGGCCATTAATGGAGCAAGTCAAGACTTTTAAGACGCTTAAAAAAAAGGAAATAGGTGGAGCGAGAAGAAGAAGAAGAAGAAGCCAATTCAAGATGCTCAAAAAAAGCTCTATTTGCTTGTCTATTAGAAACCAAGGACATGCTTGTTTCAGCTAGCCATGTTTTTTAAAATTTTAATGTTTTTTTTATGTTAAATTATTTTGATATAATTATATTAAAATTAAATTTTAAAAAATAAAAAATAATATTTTAATATATTTTTCATGAAAATTATTTTAATAAACAATAGTTTTTTTACTTAAAAATACATTAAAATAACTTTTTTATTTTAAAAAATTTATTTTTGCTATCAAAATATTAAAATAATATAAAAATTAAAAAAAAAAACATTATTTCAATGACGTTACAGAACAGAATTTGCTCCTCGGTAAGAAAGTATATTTAGGCAGAAATAGTGTGAAAGCATTCGGGGAATTAACAAATTGGACCACCTTCCATAGCTCTGCCTAATTTCTTGGTTATTCCATTTTGTGTTTGTTTTTTTAATTCGATAGGGCCGGGATAACCACCTTCTTAAACCAGTTAATCCTTTCAAACTATCTCGGACAATCCACCTTCCAATAGGTTAACAACTTGAAACAATCATGCCTCGTTTCAAACAAAAAGATGTCAGGCCACAGTAGGAAAAATGTCCGACACTGAACTGTGTCGAGAATTAAAAAGATTCCAGGGTTGGGTCTTAAGGTATTTCTTCTTAGACTTTTTGCCCTTGGGTTGTTCGCCTATTGCATAGCCGTTGTGAGGGGAGAGGCATGGAGGTTTTCGAGAAAGTACAGGGATACTTTAGGGTTTTTGGACAGAACACGACATCTCAGTGAGCGCACCGAGGTGCTTTGAGAAAGTGTTTTTGCTTTTTCTTAACAGTGTTTTCAACCGTGTTTTTTATTTAAAGAAATATTAAATTATTTTTTTTATGATTAATCACGTCCCATCAATCCACTCTATATAAGCCCAGGCATACTTAAAAAAAAAAGTGTTGGGGAAAGCTTTGAAAGAGCTCTCAGCTTAATTAACCTCTCATTTTGTTTTTCGACTTTGGTTTCAATAGAAGAAAGAGAGATTGAATCTGAGGTCGTTGGTTAGGTGACAAGAAATCAG